>Ga0247814_10000772_pt1 | contig 22400 bp, 18 predicted proteins | sample UWRJL179409R1_FD_179947 | JGI IMG/M metagenome (GOLD analysis project Ga0247814, IMG submission 179947) | Plant litter microbial communities from Arlington Agricultural Research Station in Wisconsin, United States - UWRJ-L179-409R-1 | ecosystem: Environmental > Terrestrial > Plant litter >... | reverse complement strand
TGTAGCCGCCGTAGCGCCAAAGGTCACTGCGGTCGCCCCGCTGAAGTTGGTGCCGGTAATGGTCACGCTAGTACCTCCACCGGTCGGGCCACTGGTTGGGCTCAAAGCCGTTACAGTTGGTGCGGCGACATAGGTAAACTGGTCGCTGGCACTGGTCGCGCTGGTGCCTCCTGTAGTAGTGACGCGCACATCAACGGTGCCTGTTCCTGCGGGTGCAGTCGCTGTGATCTGTGTTGCCGAGTTAACGGTGAAGCCTGTAGCAGCCGTAGCACCAAAGGTCACCGCGGTTGTACCGGTGAAGCTGGTGCCGGTGATGGTCACGGTAGTGCCACCACCGGTCAGGCCGCTGGTTGGGCTCAAAGCCGTTACCGTTGGTGCGGCGATATAGGTAAACTGGTCGCTGGCACTGGTCGCACTGGTGCCCCCTGTTGTAGTGATGCGTATATCAACGGTGCCTGTTCCTGCCGGTGCGGTCGCCGTGATCTGTGTTGCCGAGTTAACGGTAAAGTCTGTAGCCGCCGTAGCGCCAAAGGTCACTGCGGTCGCCCCGCTAAAGTCGGTGCCGGTAATGGTCACGCTAGTGCCTCCGCTGGTCGGGCCGCTGGTTGGGCTCAAAGCCGTTACCGTTGGCGCCGTTGAATTACTAAAGTTAAATTGCTTTGTATTGTCACCGCCAAAGCCCGCACTAAAATCGTATGGTGTACCGCCAGTAGTTTTATTTGTCCAATTATTGGTATTGGTAATATCTAATAAGAAAGTTGTTTTTGTACCAGTTGAAAAACTGGGATTGTATTTTTCATTGGGATACCGTGAATTAGATGTAGGTGTTAAAAAGCCAGTAGAATAAGTTGTACCTAAATCAGATGGTAATTCGCAATAAGCTGCAACCTGAGTAGGAGGCTCGGCATTGGTGGTATTTATATGCCATCCGTTTGAAGTAGTCCCAGCAGTAGTATTTAATCTGATATTATTAAACGCAAAAATCAATGAGGGGTTGCTATCACTTCCTTGATAAATCATTATTTGATCACCTGTTGCTGGATTCCAGGGATTAGCTGAAAGCGTTGCATTGGTCCAGGTGTTGGGAAGTATTGATAATAGATCTGCTAATGGAAGTGAGGTGCCATTACCTGTTGTTCCTGAAACAGTTCTGGACGCCAAATCAATTTTAAATATAATTACGGTACCTGCTGGTATATTTTGAGAAGGTTGCCATTGAAAAGTTCCTTCAACGGTAGTACCAGACGCGACAAAGTGTCCCAAAACAGAGCCATAGGGATTAACCCACCCACGATCTGTGAAATAGATTAATTCACCAGTATTAATCGTATTAAGTGCTACAACTGCAAAACTACGTATAGTAGTCGAAGGATCAGCATCGCCATTCATTCCAATTACCGCAAGATCACCTTTAGATAAAGCAGCGTGGGCATTTGATATGCTAATTAGTAGCAGAGGTATAATTAATAGAAAACGAAATACTTTTGTGTAAAATTTATTCATTATATTAATATATTAGTTAGATTTTCTAAAATTATTGGGCAAATTTCTGTTTTGTTATAGAAATAATGCACATCTGCTTCAATAGAGATATTGAAGCACCAAAAAGTGTTTTATTACTTTTTTCAGAAATTAATTAATTCTTGTGTTGGAAGTAATAAAACTTTCAATTGAAAACTTGATCTTTTATTCGGATTTTAGTAAACTTGAAGGCTTCGCCCCAAAATTGAGTTTGTTCTTTAGTATTCGATGAGAAAATATAAAGTAACCACATTAAGATTAAAGTAAAGTTGTTTTTCATAGGCTTGGGGGTTATTTGTAAAAAAAAATAATTAAAGGCTTAAAGCTGTATTATAGTTTTTAATATATAATAAACATATTAAGCAAATTAACAAAATATTAATAAGAAGAAATTAGGGAGGTAGTAGAATTACGGTTTAATCATAAAACACTTATTATTTTTTAGTATAAAATAATTTTTATTGTATTTCGTCGGATTAAATTAATGTATTAACGATTATTTCCTTTTTTTTAGTAGTGTTCTTTTTTAAAGCATCATGTTGAAATGATTCTTTTATTGTATTTCATCGGATTTAATCAACATTTTGTCGATTATTTTTCTTCTTAGTAGTTTTTAAATAGAATGTTTAAAATGAGTTTTTATTTCTTTAAATTAAAGTGCAAAACGGTTTGTATTTAAAATAATTCTAACAACTGTTTGAATAAATTACTCTTGTTGCCAATATTTATGGATTGGTTATTCAATAAAGGTTAATGGGGGGAATGTTTTTAATATAAAATGATTAAATACTACACCCGTGATTAAAATTTCTTCCTGTTTTAGTTAGGTTAAATTATCGCGATATATTTTAAAATCTATTTATTCTTATAGTATGATTTATGATTATTTTTTTAATCAAATTCCTTGTTTAACATTAAGTTCTTTTTTGTTTGTATCAAGTTTACTGCTTACTCGGGTTCTTTTGGAGTTGTTTTTTTGTCAGATGACGGTTAATTAATTAACAAACGTTTTTGTAGAAATAATATATTGTGTTTAAATACTTGTTTTGTGTCAACTTATTTCAGGATGAGGCATATAAAAAAAGCTCATTTAATTTGAGTATGGGCTTTTTTGTTTGTAGCGATTGTTGTTAATTGTAAAAAATGACAAACTCTAAATTTTTATCAATAGTATTACTAATGGGGTTATTATTTTTCTAATATTTCAATTGATCTTTTAATGTTGAAAATTCATGATTTTAAATCAAGTAATAAATATTTAATTCTATCTTGTATACCTTCCTAATGATTAATTGCTGTATTTTGAATTGTTATTTTTAATGTTGTCAAATAATATCCAAATCAATACTAAAAGTACTACCTAACCCCAGTTCACTTTCCACATTGATATTTCCATTTTGAGCTTCGATGAATTCTTTGCTAATAGCTAAACCTAATCCAGTTCCGGATTTATTGCTTCCAGGGATTTGGAAATATTTATCAAAAACTTTGGTCTTGTAACGGCTGTCAATACCTTTTCCTATATCAATAACCTGAAAAGTAACTTGTTTGTTGTTTTGTTTTAGCTTAACAATTATTTTGCTGTTATCAGAAGAGTAGGTGATGGCGTTAGTTAAGAAATTAATTAAAACCCAGCTTGTTTTTTCAGGATCTGCTTTTACATTGGGCAAATTGGCTTCAGCATCAATGCTAATTTCAATTTGTTTTTGTTCAGCTTTTGTTTTAACAGCTTCGGTCGCATAGCGAACTATTTCGTATGGATTACTTTTTTGAATATTTAGCTGAATGTTTCCTGTTTCTACTTGTGAGAGTTTCAGTAATTCTCCAGTAATTTTTAACAGTCGCTGGCTATCGTCTTTAATGCTTTCAATCAGTTGTTTTTGATCTTCATTTATAGTTCCCGTTGAATTATTTTCCAGTAACTGTAAACTCATTTTTATAGATGATATAGGAGTTTTTAGCTCATGAGAAATAGTAGCTATAAAATTAGTTTTTGCAGAATCCAGCTCTTTAAAAATAGTAATATTTCTTAAAATGATCACATTACCTATATCAATTGATTGTTCTTCCCCTGTTGGTTTTATAGTAATATTTACGATCTCTTTTTCAAAATAGCTTTCTTTTCCATCAGCAAAAATCTTCATCGAATTTGCTTTGGTATTTTTAGATTCGCTAATGATTAAAGATCTCATTAAATCATTTCTTAAAGCTAAATCATTTGACGATTTCCCAATAACATCTTCTCGCTTCAACCCAACAATTTTTAAAGCCTGATTGTTAATAAATAAAATCTTAGCCTGATTATCCAAACCTATAATAGGATCGTGCATGTTATTGATTAATGTTTCCAAACGCTTTTTCTCGAATGAAAGTTTATACAAATTACTATTGTGGTATTCCTGCAATTTTTCAGCCATGGTATTAAACGATTTGGCTAAATCTCCAAATTCATTATGATGCCAAAAATGAACTCGTTCCGAATAGTTTTTATTGGCAATTTCTTTGATACTAGCGGTTAGTTCTTTGATAGGGTTGGCAATATTATTAGGCAAATTGATTAACAAATTGAAAGCAATTAAAAAGCATAATGTTCCCACAACGGCAATCCATAAATTAGCGGTTTCAGCAGTTTTTTGGGCAATATCACTTTTTTGTTTGATGGCACTCATATTGAGTTTCATAATCTCAAAAATGTTTTGTCGGATTTGAGATTTTATTTTTTCATCGTTGCTATTTTGCTTTAATATATTAAAATGAGAAGCTAAATTTTTGGTCGCTATATTTTCGTTAACTTCTGTAATATTTGCAGTTTGTTTTTGTAGATTAATCTCAAAAATTAGAATAGCTTTTTTGTTGCTATCAAATGAGATTTCATCTAATGAAAGTAACATGTTTCGGGAATATTCTAATGTGTTGTAATTAGCTTTTAGGATATTAGCTGTATCTTTTTTTATTGAAAAAATATAAAAAGCACTCACCAATGTAAGTATTATAATCAGTAAAAATAATAATCCAACTCCCAGGTTTAATTTGGTTTTAATTCTCATTTTAAGATAGTATTACAAGATCAACATTAGATGATGAAAGATTATTCAGTAATCGTCTGAAAATTGTTGTTGACAAAATTACCCTAAATAAATTAAAATGCGGTTTTCCAATACAAACTGTTGTGATTTGTTTTTCTTCAACAGTTTTTAAAATCGCATTGGCAATATTTTCGTTCTCTAGTTTAATAACTTCGGCACCCAATTGCACGGCAAGTTTAAAGTTATCAATTAAATGTCTTTGTTTATCAAGTGCAATTCTTGTAGTGCTTTCCTTCGGAGTTTCGACATACAAAACATACCAGATTCCGTTATAATAACTTGCCAGACGGGCTGCTTTCCGAATCACAATTTTAGCCGTTTTATCATTACTGCTTATGCACGCTAGTAATTTTTCATGTCGCAGTGCATGCAGGTTTGGAACCTCATTTTCAACTTTTCGAACCACCTGACTTGCGACTTCTTTCAACGCTAATTCACGTAATTGCAGAATTTGTTCTGATTTAAAAAAGTTTGCTAAAGCGGTTTGAATTTTATCAGGCGTATAAATTTTTCCTTCCTTCAAACGCACAATTAAATCTTCCGAAGTTAAATCGATATTCACTACTTCATCAGCCAATCTTAGAACATTATCTGGAATTCGTTCCTGAACATCAACACCAGTAATCGTTTTTACATCTTGATTTAAACTTTCGATATGCTGAATATTCACTGCTGAAATTACATTAATTCCAGCTTCCAGAATTTCGAAAACATCCTGCCAGCGTTTTTCGTTTTTACTTCCTTCGATATTGGTATGAGCTAATTCATCGACAATAACCACTTCGGGACGCAAATTGATAATTGCCTGTACATCCATTTCTTCCAGATTTTTCCCTTTATAGAAAATATTCCGTCTCGGAATTATAGGTAAGCCAGCTAATAATTCATGTGTTTCTTTTCGCATGTGCGTTTCGATGTAGCCAATTTTAACATCGATTCCGTTTTTCAATAACGAATGTGCTTCCTGAAGCATACGAAAAGTTTTGCCCACACCAGCGCTCATTCCAATGTAGATTTTGAATTTTCCTTTTCGCGATTTCTGAATTAAGTCCAGAAAGTGCTGTGCGTTATTATTTTCGTTTTCCATGTTTTTTGGTTTAACCATTAAGAAATTAAGGAAGTTAAGCTTTTCTTTGTCTACAGAACATTAAGCTTAATGTTCTATATTCTAGATTAAAATGAGGTGCTAAAACTTAATTTTCTTAATCTCTTAATGGTAAAAAATCTTTTAATGTTTAGAAAGAAATCGCCAGCGAAGTCGTCACAAACCTATTCATATCCGTTGGAAGATTATCTTTATCTGTAAAGATTTCATCTTTATTTGAAAGATTTCTGGCTTCAATTCTAAATATTACATTATCAGTAACTAAGTAATCAAAGTTAGCTGAAAATCCATAAGTTTTAAAACCGTTTGGTGTTTGAGTTGCGATAATTATGCCTTTTTCATCACTATAATATTCACCTCTTAATGCAAGCTGAATTTTATCTGTTAGTTTGTATTGCAGAATCAAAACGGGCGAAAACCAAGTATCATATTTATTACTTCCTTTAGCCGATTGTTGTGATCCAACATCAAAACCAGCTGTAACATTTGTTTTTTCTGTTACCTTAAATTGTCCGTAGAAATTATTAAAATAACGCCATTTTTTATCGATATCAGGCTGCTCATTTCCAATATAAGTGCTCCAGTTTAAAACCAATTTATCCGATGGTTTATACGTAACCTGAGTTCCAAAAGCAGGAGTTTGATTGCCATCTATTTTTTGAATTCTTTGCCAGCCGTTTAAATACATTCCAGCCAGATACCATTTTTCAGATTTTGAAGTGTAACCAATTTTAATTCCAGCTTCGTAATAAGGAGAATTCTCAGCTTGAAAACTTCTCGTTAAAGTCTGACAGTCTTTTCCAATCGCGCTTTCAAAACCAATATGCGAAGGCATAATTCCCGCATCAATCCAGAGATAGTGACCTTTAGAAATTTTTACGCCGGCATTCGCTTCATAAACATTTTTCAATAAATCCTGTTCGGCTGCCATATTATATTCAGCATAAGTTCCCGCCATCAATGCAAAATTAGCACGAATGTTTTCTTTCGAATAGTTCACTTTAGCCATTCCCAAATTAAGGTTTACTTCATTAGACCGATTGTAATTATACATAAAACCGGGTTTGGTATGATTCTCAGGGTTTCCAAAATCATAACTGTAATAAACATCTACGTAACCAGAAAACGTAAACGGACTTTTTGATTCTTCTTGCGCGTGTAAATTGCTGTAACCAAAAGCGATTAAAGCAGTAAGTATTATTTTTTTCATTATTTTCCGTTTAATCATTTCATTAATTCTTTCCGATTTTTTGTCTTAGATGAAAATCTGAAAAGATTTTTTTTTTACTATTTTAATTCATCCAAAGCAATATTCAACTCCAAAACATTTACAGTGGAAGTTCCCATAATTGTTGAGGTATTGATTTTGCTTTCTACCAAAGACTTTATTTTATCTTCAGATGATTTTCTTTCTTTGGCAACACGTTTTACCTGGATTAATGCTCCTTCCGGCGAAATGTTTGGATCCAATCCACTTCCTGAAGCCGTTACCATATCCGATGGAATCTCAGATTTTTTCAAATACGGATGCACGAGTAAAAAAGTATCAATTCTTTTTTGAACCAAAGTGAGATAGTCGGCATTGCTAGGCCCTTTGTTGCTTCCAGCACTTCCGGCGGCATTATAATCTACCGCTGAAGGTCTTCCCCAGAAATAATTCGATTTATCAAATTTTTGACCTATTTTTTGGTAACCAACGACTTTTCCATTTACCGAAATGGTTTCTCCTTTTCCTTGATTGGGAGCAAATTGAGCAATTGCGTAAATCGCAAGTGGGTAAATAACTGCAAACAGGATTACGGTAAGCAGTGTAAGTTTTAATAGTGAAAATATTGTTTTCATTTTTTCTAGTGTAAAATGTTAGATGTAAAAAATGATTTGTAAATTGTTATCTGTGTTTTTTTGATTTCATCATTTCACATTTTACAAATCACATTTCACTAAATAAAAAGTGTTACGAGTAAATCAATTAATTTAATTCCGATAAAAGGAACAATCAAACCACCTAAGCCATAGATTAAAAGATTTCTTTTCAAGATAGCTTCTGCACCAATCGGTTTATAATCAACACCTCTCAAAGCCAGTGGAATCAATATTGGAATAATAATAGCATTAAAAATCACCGCCGATAAAATAGCGCTTTCAGGACTGTGTAAATTCATAATATTCAAACCTTGCAAAGCAGGAATTGCAGTGATGAAAAGTGCAGGGACAATAGCAAAATATTTGGCTACATCATTCGCAATAGAAAATGTAGTAAGTGTTCCTCGTGTCATCAACAACTGTTTCCCAATTTCGATAACCTCAATCAATTTGGTGGGATCATTATCCAAATCGACCATATTTCCTGCTTCTTTAGCCGCTTGTGTTCCGCTGTTCATGGCTACACCAACATCCGCTTGAGCAAGTGCAGGTGCGTCATTTGTACCATCGCCCATCATTGCTACGAGTTTGCCATTTTGTTGCTCATTTTTGATGTAGTTCATTTTATCTTCAGGTTTGGCTTCGGCAATAAAATCATCAACACCTGCTTTTTCTGCAATAAATTTGGCTGTTAATGGATTATCTCCAGTTACCATTACAGTCTTTACACCCATTTTTCGCAAACGTTCAAAACGTTCTTTCATTCCTGTTTTGATAATATCCTGCAATTCGATAACACCTTGTATTTGATTGTTTTTAATCACAACCAAAGGCGTTCCTCCATTCGAAGAAATCTCAATTACTTTTTGAGCCGTATCTTCCGGAAAAACATTTCCAGCTTGGAGTACGATATTTTTGGCAGCATCTTGAGCACCTTTTCTAATGTTAGTTCCGTCTTTTAAAACCACACCTGAAGTTCTGGTTTCAGCAGTAAATTTGATTAAAGTAGCACCTTCGATAGATAATTTTTGGGCGACTTCCAATCCTGCCAATTCTACAATACTTTTGCCTTCTGGCGTATCATCAGCAAGTGAACTCAACACAGCCGACTGAATAAAATCTTCTTGAGAAATTCCTTTAGTCGCATAAAAACTAGTTGCTTTTCGGTTTCCAATAGTGATAGTTCCTGTTTTATCCAAAAGCAATACATCAATATCTCCAGCTGTTTCAACCGCTTTTCCTGATTTTGTAATTACGTTGGTACGCAAAGCTCTGTCCATTCCCGCAATTCCAATCGCAGATAGCAAACCGCCAATTGTTGTTGGAATCAAACAAACAAAAAGGGAAATGAATGCAGAAATCGTGATGGGAGCATTGGCATAATCCGCAAACGGTTTTAGCGTAACGCAGACAATCACGAAGATTAAAGTAAAAGCAGCTAATAAAATAGTCAATGCTATTTCGTTTGGTGTTTTTTGACGGTTTGCACCTTCGACCAAAGCAATCATTTTGTCCAGAAAACTTTCGCCTGGCTCATTGGTCACGATTACTTTAATTTTATCTGATAATACTTTTGTTCCTCCTGTTACCGATGATTTATCACCACCGGCTTCACGAATTACTGGAGCACTTTCTCCCGTAATTGCACTTTCGTCAATCGTTGCTAAACCTTCTATAATTTCACCATCGGTAGCAATTAAATCTCCCGCTTCGCAAACGAAAACATCACCTTTTTTCAATTCTGATGAACTGATATTCTTGATTTCTCCATTTAATAAAAGTTGTCTGGCAGGTGTTTCTTCTCTCGTTTTTCTTAAACTATCGGCTTGTGCTTTTCCTCGAGCTTCGGCAATGGCTTCGGCAAAATTGGCAAACAAAAGCGTTGCTGATAAGATTAAAAACACAATGAAATTATAAACAAAACTGCCTTGATCTTGTGCTCCAAATAAAATGTCAATACATACTGCAAACATAATTGCAGTCCCTATTTCTACGGTAAACATTACCGGATTTTTGAAAATTATTTTGGGATTAAGTTTCACAAAAGACTGCACTAAAGCATCTTTTACTTGCTTACTTTCAAATAATGAATTGGATTTATTGTTAGTCATTTTGATTAATTATTTTAATGAAAAATATTCTGCCAATGGGCCTAACGCTAGGGCAGGGAAGAAGGATAAGGCAGCAATTATAGCAATCACTGCAAAAACCATAACTCCAAAGATGGGTGTGTCGGTTTTTAAAGTTCCTGCACTTTCCGGGATGTGTTTTTTATTGGCGAGTAATCCTGCAATAGCAAGCGGACCAATTATTGGAAGAAATCTGCCTAGTAATAAAACAACACCAGTAGTAATATTCCAAAACGGATTGTTGTCGCCTAAGCCTTCAAGTCCTGAACCATTATTGGCAGCACTTGACGTAAATTCATATAGCATTTCTGAAAAACCGTGATTAGCTGGATTATTGAGCCAGTCTGTTGCGTTGCCGTTAAACCAATAGCCCATTGCTGTATCATTGGCGGCAAAATAGGAAGCCAAAGCAGTTCCTGATAATATCAATAAGGGATGAAGTATTGCAATAAAAGCAGCAATTTTAACTTCACGGGCTTCAATTTTTTTTCCTAAAAATTCAGGAGTTCGACCTACCATTAACCCTGAAATGAACACCGCAAGGATAATGAAAATGTAAAAGTTTAACCATCCAACACCACAACCGCCATAAAAGGCATTGACCATCATTGATAATAATTGCATTGCTCCAGACATAGGCATTGAACTATCATGCATACTGTTTACTGATCCTGTAGAAATTACGGTTGTAGCAATACTCCAAAATCCTGAAATGGCTGGTCCAAAACGAACTTCTTTGCCTTCCATTGCGCCAGTTGTTTGGGCAATTCCCATTTTTTCGATAGCAGGATTTCCGTTGAGTTCAGTGATAACTGTTGGAATTACCAAGAGTAAAAAACCGATTGTCATTACGCCAAATACGATGTAGGATAATTTTCTTTTCTTTAGATAGAATCCTAAAGCAAAAATCATCGAAAACGGAATAATCAGCTGTGCCCAAAGTTCAACGGCATTGGTGAAATATGTTGGATTTTCTAATGGATGAGCGGAATTCGCTCCAAAAAATCCACCACCATTGGTACCAATGTGTTTAATAGCAATAAACGCTGCTGCCGGTCCACGAGAAACTTGAACAGAATCGCCTTGAAGCGTTGTAATAGTATCTTTTCCTTCAAAAGTCATTGGTGTACCGCTAAAGAGTAAAGCAACAGCAACAATAATGGATAGGGGCAGTAAAATACGAGTACAGCTTTTGATGAAATAATTATAAAAGTTACCTAATTTATCGGTTGTTCTTTCTTTCATTGCATTGAATACCATTGCGGCAGCTGCCATTCCAACACCTGCTGAAACAAACTGCAGGAACATCAAGACCATTTGTGACAGATAAGAAAGTCCTGTTTCGCCTGAATAATGCTGTAAATTACAGTTTACTACAAATGAAATAGCGGTATTAAATGCTAAGTCAGGAGTCATATTTGGATTATTATCAGGATTTAGAAATAGAGAACCTTGAAATGATAAGATGAAAAAGCAAAGAAAGAACCAAGCCATATTTATACTCAAAAGTGCTTTCAGATGCTGTTTCCAGTTCATTTCTTCGGTAGAATTGATTCCGCTGATTTTAAAAATAAATTTTTCAATTGGATTGAAAACTGGGTCAAGGAGTATTTTATCTCCCAAATAAACTTTGGCAATATATTTTCCTATTGGAATAGCCAAAACTATCGAAATGATAAAAATACTGATGACACCAAATAATTCTGTGCTCATAATTTAATTTTTGAGAGTTTATTAAAATTTTTCAGGTTTAATTAAAACATAAACCAGATACACGAAAACTGCAAGAGCGATAATAAATAGTGCTGTCATGATTTAGATTTTTTCAAAGAATTCGACCGATTTAAAGCAGATGACAAATAGCAAAACTGCTAATGCGAGTAAAAGAATAGTGACTATCATATTATTAAGATTGAAGTTAAACTACTGATGGGTTGATGTGTTTGATATATTCTTTGTGTAATGTTTGAGGAAAAAGATTAGAAATACTGCAATTGCGTATTGTAATAAAAGTGGATACAGAGAATAGATAAATGTTAGTTATTACATTTTTAGTTTCGGCATTTCCAGTAATCAGCAGTTGTTCTGCAATGCCAAGACATTTCTTTACGCGAATGATATTGCCTTTGCGGATTAAGCTTTTGGTAATCTCTGCAAATTGTACTGCTTTTGCACAAGAAGATTTGACCTGATTTTTCATAAGAATGATTTTTTATGTTCTTCATCGCTTATGCCAAAATACATTCCAAAAAAAATAAAAAATCGTAAAGTATTGTTTCTTATAGCTTTGTTATTTAGGTGCCAAAAAAAGGCATAAAAAAAGCCTATCATTATGATAGGCTTTTCTCAAAATAGTATGTTTTTATTGAATATTGTATTCGTCTAATTTCCGATAAAGTGTTGCAATACCTATTTCAAGTAATCGTGCTGCTTCGGCTTTGTTTCCTTTGGTATAATTTAAAACTTTTTGAATATGAAGTTTCTCGATACTTTGCATAGAAAAAGCAGATAATGTCTTATTCATATTATTTTGCTGGTGCTGAATTTCATAAGGTAGAACATCTTCAGTCAAAATTTCAGCATTGGCTAAAATTACGGAACGTTCAATAACATTTTTTAATTCCCGGACATTTCCTGGCCAATGATAAGTTTCTAACTTTTGAAGAAAATCAGCTGTAATTTGTAATTGTTTTTTATTGGTCTTATCTGAAAACTGTTTGACAAAATAAGTAGTCAACGGCGAAATATCTTTTACACGTTCTCGTAAAGATGGAATTTTAATCTCGAAAATATTCAATCTAAAATACAAATCCGAGCGAAAAGTATGATTATCACTTTCTGTTTTTAAATCTCTATTGGTGGCTGCAATCAATCTAAAATTAGACTTTTTTGGTGTTGTATCACCTACAGAAATGTATTCGTTGGTTTCTAATACACGTAATAATTTAGCTTGTAAATCGATGGGCATTTCACCAATTTCATCCAAAAATAAAGTACCTCCATTTGCTTCTTCAATAAAACCTTTTTTGTCTTTTAAAGCTCCCGTAAAAGCCCCTTGTTTGTGTCCGAACAGCTCACTTTCGAGAATTTCTTTACTGAAAGTACTGCAATTCAATGCTACGAATGATTTCCCGACACGGTTGCTATTTTCGTGAATAGCTTGTGCAAAAACTTCTTTTCCAGTGCCTGTTTCACCGGTTAATAAAACAGTAGAATCGGTTTTGGCAACTTTTTTTGCCAAATCAATAACTTGCTCTAATGCTTTCGATTTTCCAATGATAGAATCGAAAGAATATTTATCGGAAATACGTTTTTCTAATTTTTGCACTTTTTTCTGAAGCTCTGACTTTTCTAGTGCTTTGTACAATAGTGGAATAATTTTATCATTGTCATCTCCTTTGACGATATAATCAAAAGCACCATTTTTCATTGCCTGAACGCCATCGGATATTTTTCCGAAAGCAGTCAGCAAAATAACTTCTGTCAGAGGAAAATAGCTTTTTATCTTTTCCAGAAAATCAATACCATTTCCGTCAGGTAATTTCACATCACATAAAACTACATCAATTTCATTGTGTTCTAATTTCTTAAAACCTGATTTTAAATCACCAGCTTCTAAAACTTCAAAGCTTTCCGATTTTACAATTCGTGCTAAAAGTCCACGAAGTTTTTCTTCGTCGTCAATGATGAGGATATTTTTCAAAAGTGTAAAGGATTTAATTTAGCCAAAATTAGATATTAATTTTGACAATTATATATTTGAATATGTTGTAACCTTTAGATGAAAGTTTAAGAGTGTTTTTTGATTTCAAAATAAACAGTAAAAATTAATCCTGAGATCTACTCTTTTATAGTTAAGATTATCAGAGAGATAGTCTAGCATTTTTTGAAAAAATCCTCACTTGGATTCTTCAATTAGTGAGGAATTAATTAGGTCTATATTTCAAATAAAAAACCCTTAAACAATTGAAGTTTAAGGGTTTGTTTTTGTAGCGAAGACGGGAGTTGAACCCGTGACCTCAGGGTTATGAATCCTGCGCTCTAACCAACTGAGCTACCTCGCCAAATGTTCAGTTCTATACTGTTCCTGAACGCGGGTGCAAAGATAGAAATAAAATTAAATGGTGCAAGCATAAATTGAAGAAAAAAAATATTTTTAAAAACGTTTTTTTTTAGACATTATATTCTATATATTCGAAAAAAAATAAATCTGCCTCTATGGATGTTAAAGTACGTTACGAAATTGAGTTTCCTATAAATTCTTCGCCGCAATTATTATATCAATATATTTCTACTCCTTCTGGTTTATCTGAATGGTTTGCTGATGATGTAAACTCAAGAGGAGAATTTTTTACTTTCATTTGGAATGATTCCGAAGAAAAAGCGCGATTGGCATCTAAAAAATCAGGCGAGAAAGTAAAATTTAAATGGGTTGACACGGCAGGAAAGGATACAGACTATTTCTTTGAATTACATATCTTAGTAGATGAGCTAACTAAAGATGTTTCTTTAATGGTAGTTGATTTTGCCGAAGAAGCTGAGTTAGAAGAAGCTTCTCAGTTGTGGGAAAATCAAATTTCAGATTTAAAACATCTGTTAGGTTCTGTGTAGCGAAATTCTATTTTATGACTTATATTTGCCCTGAACAAAATTCAGGGCTTTTTTATGATTAATTTCAACGGTACTTTAGTAATTCAAGATTCAAATATATTAACTCAAAATCGTGGTTTTTTATACGGAGATGCGGTTTTTGAAACAGTTAAAATTGTAAATGCTAAGGTGCTGTATTTAGAAGATCATTATTTTAGGCTAATGGCCTCAATGCGTGTGGTTCGAATGGAGATTCCTATGAATTTTACAATGGAATACTTGGAAGAACAATTACTTTCTTTAACCGAAGAATTGTCAATTTCGAATTCAGCAAGAGCTCGTATCACTGTTTTTAGAAACGATGGAGGTTATTATTTGCCTACAGACAATACTGTTTCTTTTCTGGTTCATGCTACAGCTCTAGAGTCGGTTTTATATTCTTTCGACGAAAAAGAGTATGAAGTAGATTTATACAAAGATTTCTATGTTACAAAGCAGTTATTGTCTTCTATTAAGACTACAAATCGTATTTTAAATGTAGCAGCAAGTATTTTTGCCAATGAGAATGCTCTGGATAATTGTTTGTTGCTAAATGATACTAAAAACGTTGTAGAGGCTATTCAGGGAAATATTTTTATGGTAATTGGAAATAAACTGATTACTCCACCAGTTTCCGAAGGCTGTTTGAATGGTGTAATGCGTAAACAAGTTTTAAATTCAGCAAAAACCATTGCAAATTTAGAAGTTGTTGAAGCTATAATTTCTCCTTTTGAACTTCAAAAAGCAGATGAATTATTTGTTACCAATGTAATAAAAGGAATTCAGCCTATTACAAAGTATAGAAAAAAGACTTTTCAGCGAAAAATAGCTCAGGAATTAATCGCGAAAATGAATGAAGTAGTGAGTGCTACTTAATTCAAATACGGATTTTCAGGAGCATTAGACCAAATAAGGTAATCTCCTCCTAATTCTATGATTTGTTCTTTCCAAAAATGGGTTGATGATTTACCAATAATTTTGTTTTTGTAATTATTAGAAGTAATAATCCAGGAATTAGCTTCCATTTCTGATTGAAGTTGGCTTTCAGACCAACCAGTATATCCTAGAAAGAAGCGAATGTTGTTCTTGTTTATTTTTCCACTATTGAGAAGTTCTTTAGTAGATTCAAAATCGCCTCCCCAGTAAATTCCATTAGAGATCTCAATGCTGTTAGGAATCAAATCCGGAACATTGTGGATAAAATAAAGATTGTCTTGTTCTACTGGTCCTCCGTTGTAGATTTTTAAACGAGAATTAATATCTGGAATTAAGTCGTTTATGGTATATTTCAACGGCTTGTTAATGATAAAACCAACTGATCCATCTTTGTCATGGTCAGCCAATAAAATCACAGATCTATTAAATGATAAATCTCCAATTATTGAAGGTTCAGCAATAAGTAATTGTCCTTTTATTAATGTTTCTGAAATCATGACTTTTCAAGTTTTTATTAAATTTAAGAAAAAAAAATAAAAAAAACCAAAAAAAATCGATAAAATGTATAAAAAAACCCTCAATTGAGGGTTTTTTATATTGATAGGTTTTGAAACAATTTCTTAGTTTACAGCACCTTCTAATTCAGCTCCAGCTTTAAATTTTACAACGTTTTTAGCTGCGATTTGAATTGTTTTACCAGTTTGAGGATTTCTTCCGTCTCTAGCTGCTCTTGCAGATACTGACCAAGATCCGAAACCTACTAAAGATACTTTTCCACCTTTTTTCAAAGTGTCACCTACATTTCCTAAAAATGACTCTAAAGCTAATTTTGCAGCAGCTTTAGTAATTCCTGCGTCAGCAGCGATAGCATCGATTAATTCTGATTTGTTCATAATAATAGTTATTAATTGTTGGTTAAAAATAAATTGTTAATACACAAATTTAGCAGTAAATACAGACCTCACAAGTGTTTTTGTTGTTTTTACAGCATTTTGTTAATAACTTGTTTTTTTTGTTCATAACACAGTGCTTTTTTGCCTGTTTTTCGCCCTTTTTACCCGTTTTTGTTGGGTTTATAACGCTTTTGCTTCGTCTGAAAAAGAAATTCCATTGAGTAATTCGGCGGTAGTCATTTTCTTTTTACCTGGAAATTGCAAATTTAGTATTTGAATAAAGCCATCTTTTACCGCAATTTTTAATTCTTTTTTAGAACTAACAATCGTTCCAATAGTATAACGATGGGTTTCTGATATTATTTTGGATTCATATATTTTAACATTCCATTCTTGGTCTTTATCGGTAAAAAAACACCAGGAAGCAGGATAAGGACTTAAGCCTCTGATAAGGTTATTAATTTCAGATGCTGATTTATTCCAGTCAATCTTGCAGTTTTCCTTATTGAGTTTGTAAGCAGTTTTAATATCGGCACTTTCAGTTTGGATAGTGGTATTAACTTGTCCTTTTTCTATTAGTTCCAAAGTTTCAATTACGGTATTGCTTCCCAAGTTCATTAAACGATCGTGAAGTTGTCCTGCATTTTCATTAGGATCAATTTCAGTTTCTGAACTTAAAATCATTGCACCAGTATCTATTTTGTCATCAATAAAAAAAGTAGTTACGCCCGTTTTAGTTTCGCCGTTAATAATTGCCCAATTGATAGGCGCTGCTCCACGATAATTCGGTAGGAGCGAAGCATGAAGGTTAAATGTACCTAAACTTGGCATTTCCCAAACTACTTTTGGCAACATTCTAAAGGCAACTACAATTTGCAAATTGGTATTAAGTGATTTTAATTCTTCAAGGAAAGATTCGTCTTTTAAATTAGTAGGCTGTAGTAAATTTAAATTATGCTCTAAGGCGTATTCTTTTACGGCCGAATATTTAATTTTTTGTCCGCGACCTGCAGGTTTGTCTGCAGCGGTTATAACTCCAGCTATTTCGTAGTTGTTTTTTAAGATGGTATCCAGGATTCCAACTGCAAAGTCGGGCGTACCCATAAATACAATTCGTAATTTTTCCATTATTTGTTTAAGCTATATTTATTGTTAGGTTTTATTAGAATGTATTCGTTTTCTAATAATTCTTGAAGGGCAAAGATAACATCGTTTGAAGGATTATTAATCTCGATTTGGATTTCTCTCGAACTTAAATCGGTTGTTTTTAATAAATCCAATATTTTTTCAGCAAGCGAAATAGTGTTTTCTTTTTTTGTTTTTTGTGTAATACAATAAGAGCAAATGCCGCATTTAGTACTTTTGGTTTCACCAAAATAAGCCAAAAGCAATTGACTCTTACAGCTTTTATCTTTTTTAATGTATTCTAAAACGGCTTGAAATTGTTCTTTTTTTAATTGGTTTTGTTTTTCAAGATATTTAGCCACTCGGTTAATTGTTCTTTCGTCTTCTCGAATTTCATTAAAAATAAGTGTGGTATCATTATTTTTCGAATGATAATCGATAAGTCCTTTTTCTTTTAATTTTTCTAAAATAACCAATACTTCGGCTTCAGTATGTTTTGATTTTTTTGCAATTAGCGAAAGATTGAAATTGGTTAGAATATCATAAATTCCAGGATAAGTACGTAAAATAGTCAGAATAATTTCTTCATCGTTCGGATTCAAACTCGTATAACGAATGACTTCCTTAGAAGGAATAATAAATTGTAAGCTGATTTTTTCTGAGAATTCCTGCGATAAACTAATAATTCCTTGTCGGTCTAAAAACTGAATAGCATTATACGTTTTTAAAACTGGAAATTTATAACGCAAACAAAACTGATTGAGATTGAAAGAATATTGCTCGTTAATTCCTTCGCCATAGGCAATTTGGAAATAATTACACATTTTGATAAAAACTTCTTTAAGGAACTTTTTATCGGGTAAAACATAAATAAACTGATTTTCGGTTTGAGCAATATCTGAAGCACTTGTAAGTAGAATAGCGAATGCTTTTTCTTCATTTCTTCCTGCACGACCTGCTTCCTGGTAATAATTCTCTAAATTTTCAGGTAATTGTGTGTGAATAACTGTTTTTACATTGGCTTTGTCAATTCCCATCCCAAAAGCATTGGTGGCAACCATAACCTGAACTTCTTCGTTCATCCAAAGTTGCATGTTTTTGTTCTTGTCTTTCAAGGCTAATCCGCCGTGATAAAAAGTAGCTTTGAATCCCAGGGAATTCAGCTGAGCTGCCGTATCAATACAAGATCTTCGGTTTCGTACATATATAATAGAAGGTTGCAGATTTTTACTTAGAATTTGTTTGATTCTAAAAAGTTTGTCCTCAATTTCAAAAACCATGTAAGCAATGTTTTTTCTTTCGAAAGATTTTTCATAACATTTTGGGTTTTCGAGACCTAATTCGGTTATAATGTCTTCTTTAACTTTTGGTGTTGCAGTGGCTGTTAGTGCCAGAAATGGCGTTTTAGGAAAATGACTTTTTAAGTTTGAAATTTTTAAATAAGCAGGACGAAAATCATGTCCCCATTGCGAAACACAATGCGCTTCGTCAATAGCAATCAAATTAATGGGAAGCGTTTTGATTCGCTCTAAAATCCAATCGGATTGCAAACGTTCTGGCGATAAATAAAGAAATTTGTAATTCCCGAATTGGCAATTGTCTAATAAATCAATTATTTCGTCGGGTTTTATTCCGCCCGTAAGTGCGATAGCTTTAATATTGCGTTTTTGTAAATTAGCAACCTGATCTTTCATTAAAGCAACTAAAGGAGAAATAACCAAGCAAATTCCTTTTTGCATGAGAGCGGGAATTTGGAAACAAACTGATTTTCCGCCACCTGTTGGCATCAGCGCAAAAGTATCATGACCGTTTAAAACGGAATTGATAATTTCTTCTTGGGGCAATCTAAAACTATCGTGATCCCAGTATTTTTTTAGAATTTGTAAAGCTTCAGACATGCAGTTTAGAAAAAGTTATTTTGTTTTTTTGTCTCATAAAATCAGACTGTTTAGGCTGTAAACAGGTCTTTTTAAGATTCGAAAAAAGCAGTATTTTAAACAAACTTACTCAAACTAATTTAGAATTTGAAAAATGCAGCGAATCAAAATGATGATTTTGCTAAAATTCATATTCCAGAGTTCTTATTTTAGAATTGAAAACGTATATTTGCTTTTATTTTTAAATACAAAATGGATAAAAAAACCGAGGAATTTTTCGATCGATTAAAAGGCGAATTAGAAAAAAGCAATACTTGGCCTGCAATATATTTGTTTAAATTTATTGTGCCAACAGATAACGAAAAAATAAAACAAGTAGAGCAGGCTTTTAATTGTCTAGGTGCTGTTATTAAAACAACTCAATCTAAAACAGGAAAGTTTACCAGTGTTTCGATTGATGTTCAAATGGAAAGTCCTCAGGCAATTATTGATAAATACATCGAAGTTTCAACTATAGAAGGAATTATTTCGTTGTAATTTTCGAAAAAAAGCAAGCTGTTTAGTCTCTGTTTTTTGTTACTAAAGCTCCAAACAAATCAAATATGAATCAGAAATATATAAAAGAAAATGCGAATGATGTAGTACATCATTTAGAATATAATGCCGAAAGATCGCATTTGATTATTCCTGAATATGGACGTCATTTACAAAAATTAATAGATCAGGCTACTGCTATTGAAGATGATGAATCTAGAAATAAAGCAGCAAAATATATTATTCAGGTAATGGGAAGTTTGAATCCGCATTTAAGAGATGTGCCTGATTTTCAGCATAAATTATGGGATCAGCTTTTTATAATGTCTGATTTTAAATTGAATGTTACTTCTCCTTATCCAATTCCTTCCAGAGAAGTGTTGCAGCTGAGACCAGATGTTTTAAATTATCCTCAAAACTTTCCTAAATACCGTTATTATGGAAACAATATCAAATACATGATTGATGTTGCTAACAAATGGGAAGAAGGCGAAATGAAAAGTGCATTGGTAAAAGTAATTGCCAATCACATGAAAAAATCTTATTTGAGTTGGAACAAAGACACCGTAAAAGACGATGTTATTTTTGAACATCTTTACGAATTATCAGATGGTAAATTAAACTTACTCCAAAGCACAGAAGAACTAATCAACACAACCGATTTATTGCGTACGAACAAAAGAGTATCTAACAAGATTTCTCCTGCCGGCCAGCCTAAAATTCAAAGCAATAAAAACAATAAAGGACAAGGAAAGCAGAAAACTTTTCAAAAAAACAACAATCAAAAAAATCAATAAAAAAGTTGCTAAGCAACTAAGTTTCTAAGTCATTTTTAAGAAAAACTTAGAATCTCAGAATCTCAGTAACTCAGAACCTTAAAAATAGAATATGGGAATTTTTAAAATTGAAGGAGGAATCCGTTTAAAAGGAGAAATCACTCCACAAGGCGCAAAAAATGAAGCATTACAGATTTTATGTGCTGTACTTTTAACTTCTGAAAAAGTAACAATCAACAATATTCCCGATATTATTGATATTAATAAATTGATTACGCTTTTAGGAAATCTAGGAGTGAAAATTCAGCGTAATGGACCAGGTTCTATTACTTTTCAGGCAGACGAAGTGAATGTTGGCTATCTGGAAACGGAAGCTTTCAAAAAAGAAGGTGGCGCTTTAAGAGGTTCTATTATGATTGTTGGACCACTTTTAGCTCGTTTTGGAAAAGGATATATCCCAAAACCGGGTGGAGATAAAATTGGTAGAAGAAGATTAGATACACACTTTGAAGGTTTTATTAACCTTGGAGCAAAATTCAGATACAACAGAGAAGATCATTTTTACGGAGTAGAATCTCCAAAAGAAGGTTTGAAAGGAACGGATATGTTGCTTGATGAAGCTTCTGTAACAGGAACGGCTAATATTGTTATGGCAGCTGTTTTAGCAAAAGGAACAACAACTGTTTATAATGCTGCTTGCGAGCCCTATTTGCAACAACTTTGTAAGATGTTGAACTCTATGGGAGCTAAAATTACTGGTGTTGGTTCTAATTTATTGACTATTGAAGGAGTTAAGAAATTAGGAGGTTGTGAACACCGAATTCTTCCTGATATGATCGAAATTGGTTCTTGGATTGGTCTTGCGGCTATGACAAAAAGCGAAATTACTATTAAAAATGTAAGCTGGGAAAATTTAGGTTTGATTCCAAATACATTTAGAAAATTAGGTATTACAATCGAAAAACGTAACGATGATATTTATATTCCGGCTCACGTTGATGGATACGAAGTAAAAACAGATATCGATGGTTCTATTTTAACTATTGCCGATGCACCTTGGCCAGGATTTACTCCTGATCTATTGAGTATCGTTTTAGTGGTAGCAACTCAGGCAAAAGGAGATGTTTTGATTCACCAAAAAATGTTTGAAAGCCGTTTATTCTTTGTGGATAAATTGATTGATATGGGAGCAAAAATTATGTTGTGTGATCCGCACAGAGCTGTGGTTATGGGACATAATTTCGAATCTATTTTAAAAGCAACTACTATGTCTTCTCCAGACATTCGTGCGGGAATCTCTTTATTGATTGCTGCGCTTTCTGCAAAAGGAACTAGTACTATTCAAAATATAGAACAAATTGATCGTGGATATGAACGTATTGACGAAAGGTTGAGAGCTATTGGAGCTAAAATCGTTCGTGTTGATTAAAAAAACATGAGTAAAGAACAACAAGCCGTATCGGCAACTTACTTTAGTATAATAGGAAATACCTGCTTAGCCATCATTAAAGGCTTAGCAGGTTTTTTTGGCAATTCTTATGCCTTAATTGCAGATGCAATCGAATCGACTGCGGATATATTTTCTTCTTTCTTAGTTTTATTTGGAATTAAATATTCCAATAGGCCTGCCGATGAAAACCATCCTTATGGACATGGACGTGCTGAACCATTAATTACTTTTTTGGTTGTTGGTTTTTTGATTACTTCGGCAACCATTATTGCTTATGAGAGTATTATGAATATTCAAACGCCGCATGATTTACCAAAATCCTGGACATTATTGGTTCTAGGAGCCATAATTATCTGGAAAGAATATTCTTTTCAATTGGTAATGAAACGAAGTATTGAAACCAATAGTTCATCTTTAAAAGCCGATGCCTGGCATCATCGAAGTGATGCAATTACATCAGTGGCTGCATTTATTGG
>Ga0247814_10000769_pt1 | contig 22471 bp, 19 predicted proteins | sample UWRJL179409R1_FD_179947 | JGI IMG/M metagenome (GOLD analysis project Ga0247814, IMG submission 179947) | Plant litter microbial communities from Arlington Agricultural Research Station in Wisconsin, United States - UWRJ-L179-409R-1 | ecosystem: Environmental > Terrestrial > Plant litter >... | reverse complement strand
AGGTTATCATTCTTTTCTTCTAACATTGTATAAAATGCTTAAGGGTTTAATTGCTTTATTGCCGAAAGATACTAAAGCCAGTTTTAAATTCAAAGAAAAACATTCAATTATGAGCATTTTGATAGTTTTTAGGCTACAAAACTGAGGTTATTGCTAAAGTAAATCAATTTTAGTTACTATTTGTTCCAAATTTTCCATGCCTTTTCTGCCTGGTGCACCAGCATGGCATAGCCATTTTCTGTGGTGGCGCCATTTTGTTTTGCCAGCCTTAAAAACGTTGTTTCAGCAGGGTTATATACTAAGTCAAAAGCTATGTGCTTATCGGTAAATAAATCGTAATTAAGCGGCGGGCATTCGTCTATATTAGGGAAAGTGCCTAACGGGCTTGTGTTTATAATAATCTGGTAATCTGTAAAAATGTCTTCATTTACCTCGCTGTAGGCATATACGGTCTCGCTGCCCGTGCGCGAAACAAAATCATACTCTATCATCATTTTTCGCAGTGCAAATGCAACAGCCTTAGATGCCCCGCCTGTACCTAATATTAAAGCCTTTTTATGGTGTGGCAGCAACAAAGGTTCCAGTGCTTTTTTAAAGCCATAAAAATCGGTATTATAACCCTTTGTCTTGCCTTTTTTAGAAACGGTAATTGTATTTACCGCGCCTATAATTTCGGCATTTTTAGAGAGTTCGTCTAATAACGATATCACTTCTTCCTTATACGGAATGGTAACATTAAGGCCTTTAAGCCCTTCCGTGCTTTTTATAATTTCAGGAAGTTTTGCAATAGTGTCAATATCAAAATTGATGTAAGAATACTTTTTAAGGTTCAGCGCTTCAAATTTCTTTGTAAAATATCCTGCCGAAAAGGAGTAGCTTATGTTGCGGCCCACAAGGCCAAAAACTTTGTTTTTCATTTATTATTTTTTACAACAGGCAAGTCAAACGTTGTTTCAACCGGGATATTATTCTTTATTGCAGGTGACCAAAGTTTGGCGCCCCGGGCTATTGCCAGTAATATCTCTTCCTTAATTTTAGGGTTTGGTTCATTAATAACCTTAATGTTTGTTATCATGCCATATTTATCAACTATAAAGGTAATACGGGTATTGTATTTTGCCGCTTTTTTAAGATGATTTTTTCTAATATTTTTTGTGAATAAACTGTAAAAAACCTCCATGTCTCCCGGATATAGGGATGCAACATCTATTGGGGTGCAGTAACAGCTAAATGTTTCTGTAGCAAGGTAAACGTTATTTATAATAGCAGAATCCCGTTCAGTTACGTTAATAGTATCCTGAGTTTGCGCATTAATTGTAACGCAACAAAATAGTATAAGGGTAAAGAATATTTTATGCATTTCAAATTTATGCAGGGTTATTTTGTGTGGAATGGTTAACATAATATATCTGCAATTTACAAGTAATTTACAATTCGTCGTTACAGTTTGTTATTCTTTTCTACGAAAAGTTCCATTGCTCAGGGTACAAAAAAAACAGCACCGGGATAAACCGATGCTGCATTATGTATAAGGTAATGTTACTTATTTTTTCTTAAACTTTTTTACCACTTCCTGTACCTGTTCGGTATGGTATATTACCGGGAAAAAATCTTCCAGCAAAGTGCGGTTCTTGTAGCTTAGCCTTAAGCCGTTGCTAAGGTGAAACATACCTTTATCGGGTTCATTCATAGTAAAGTAAAAGCCGGCAAGTCGGTACTCAATTTCATACTCTTCCGGGAAAGACTCTGTGGCATCAAGCAGTGTTTTTACCGCAGTTTCATTTTCACCTAAAAACTGTAAAGTATCTCCCCAAAATAACCATGTATCAAGGTGGTCATCGCCAAACTCTACCGCTTTACGGTAGCCTTCCTCTGCTTCTTCATGAAAATGAAGCGCGTTGTTTATAGTGGCATAACGTTTCCAGTACAATTTATTCTCGTTATCTATGCCAATGGCTTTGTTAACATAGTAAAGTGCTTTCTGGTAATTTTTACGGCGAATATAAAAATCGGTAATTGCTATCCAGGCCTTATCCAGCAAGGGGTCTTCGTGAACCGTTTTCAGGTAAAACTTAAGCGCTTTTTCAAAATTACCCAGGCGCTCATGACACTTACCTACGCGCAATAATGCGAAAGATGTAGGGTCGTCAAGCTCCATAGTGATAGTATAGCACTCTATGGCATCTTCATAGCGTTTCAGTTTTTCAAGCGTCTTGGCTTTTTCAAGAAAGGCACCCAGAAAAGTATCGTCTATAAGTGTTGCATAATCAAAAGCACGCAACGCTCCCTCGTGGTCTTTAAGGGCATAGTGCTGGCGGCCCAGCTGGTGCCAGGCAATTTCGCTATACGGGTTTTTATCTATAAAGCTGTTTAAGAATACTACGGCATCCTCGTTTTGGTCAAGAAAATCAAAACAGTACACCACGTTGTATAGTGCCGAATGATCTTCTGTATCTTCTTCAAGGCATTTTATAAAGCTTTCCTTAGCCAGTTCTAAATTATCCATAAACAGGTATTCCATGCCTATAAGCGAATATACATCGGCAAGGTCATCTGTATAGGTAAGGGCTATGTTAAGCAGCTCTACCGCCTTTTCGTGCTGGTCGCGCTTACTGTAAATATTGGCTTTTTGTATGTAAATCTCTTCGTTGGTGGGCTCTATGGCATAAAGCTCGTTTAATAGTTTTTCAGCAATTTCAAGCTTGTCGTCAAAAATTAAAATTTCAACTTGTACTAATTTTAAGCCTGTGGACCTGGGATGCTGTTCCAGGCCGAGTTTTAAGGCCTTCTTAGCTAAATTAATTTTACCGCTGTCGAGGTAATGAAGGATGATATCTTCAAACTCTTCAGAATCAAAAAAGAATACTTTGTTAGTTTTTAACATCGATTCAAATTTCGATAAGGATAAACTGCGATCTTCTTCTTCGTGGCTCAGATTCATACTCCTTTTGTTTAAAATTATCCTTCTTAAAGTTACGAAATGTTTACGTAAAAAGGAATTTATTCGAATTTCTTTTAAACAATTTAATTAACAATTTTTTATAATTCATTGTCAGTTGTTTAAATGAAAACTTTTATGCTGTCTTGCAATTGTCGCAAAGCAAATCGCTTAATATTGATGACCAGTATAAAAATGATAACGTTATTACTATCAGGTTACTAATTATTGTAAAATGCTTTTTCTTTATGATAAAGCTAACGGTAAGCACAAGTAAGATAATAGATAATATACTATATGCTAAACCCGGTAAATCACCATAAAAATCATGTTTGTTTGCTAATTGTTGGGCATAAGGCTTTACAATATAATTGCTAACAGGGAATAATACCACTGCAATTAGTGATAATAAAAACCAGTAGGCATTTGTATCAGATAACCTATTACTCATTTTCAAGCAATAACTCGTTCATAATCTCAATAATGATGCCACACCCTTCTTTTATTTCTTCTTCGCTAATTGTTAGGGGAGGGGTAATGCGTATGGCACGGCCTTCAAACAGCAGCCAGAATAATATTAGGCCCCTTTCGTGGCAGCGCAATATCACTTTATCCGTTATATCAGCCCTTTCGGTCATGGCTGCAAGCATAAGCCCTTCACCGCGCACCTCTTTAATTAGCGGGTGTACTAACAGGGAACGGAATAATTTTTCTTTTACGAGTGTCTGCGCCATTATGTCAGTCTCTGTGATTTCCTGTAGCGTAGCAAGGCAGGCTGCCGCAATAACAGGATGCCCGCCAAAGGTAGTAATGTGTCCTAATTTGGGGTCATGGCTTAGCAGGTCCATCATGGCCGGAGAGGCCGTAAAAGCACCTACCGGCATACCGCCGCCCATACCTTTGCCCATTACAATAACATCGGGCACTACATCATAATTCTGGAAACCAAATAGTTTCCCGCAGCGGCCAAAGCCCGGCTGTATCTCGTCGAGTATCATTACCGCGCCCACTTCGTCGCAGCGCTGGCGTACTTTTTTAAGAAAATCGTTATGCGGCTGTATAAAGCCTGCACCACCCTGAATGGTCTCCAGTATAATACCTGCCGTTTTTGTGGTTATTTTTTGCAGGTCTTCTTCGTTGTTAAACGTAATAAAATCTACATCGGGCACTAACGGACGGAATACCTGCTTGCGCTCCTCATGCCCCATAACACTCATAGAGCCCATAGTGTTACCATGGTAGGCATGGTGGCATGATATAAGCTGGCTGCGGCCGGTTACCCTTCGGGCAAGCTTAAGCGCGCCTTCGGTAGCTTCTGTACCGCTATTGGTAAGGTAGGTTTTGCTTAATTGCTCCGGAAGGTGCTGTGCCAAAAGGCGGCAAAATTCGGTTGCCGGGTGCTGTGCATATTCGCCATACACCATAACATGGCTATATTTATTAAGCTGGTCTATTATGGCCTGGTTTACCCGCGGGTGCCTGTGCCCAAGACTGGCGGCAGATACCCCTGCAACAAAATCAAGATAAGGTTTGTTGTTAGTGTCGTATACATAAGAACCATTGGCATGGCTAACTTCAAGCCCTAAAGGGTAGGGAGAAGTTTGTGCCTGGTATTTGTAAAAATCGTTAATCATGGTATTATATTCTTTATGCTATTCAGCAGAAACAGAAGTGTATGCGAAGCACCTGTGTTAAAAAAGATTCTTCATTTTGCTGGGCTTCATTAGTGATAGAACTGCATGAGGTAATTTAAAACCCTGCCCAATCTGTGCCATCCGCGTTTCGTATTGTAAACTGCGGCTGCCACTGTGCACTATTTAAGGCCCCTTTGTAACCGGCGGCTTAGGTTTAGGGTGGTCTTTATCATAGTTAAGCGTTTCTTTGCTGGGTTCCATAGGCTTATCTTCCACCTTTTTACCGGCATTGCTTTTATTAACTATCTTGTCATGAAGGTCTTTTTCTTCCTGCGGAAAAATATCATCTTTGGTGCGTATCCGTTCACTGCCACGCCATGTAAAGCCCCGCAGGTTCCGTGCATTTTCGGGCAGCTCACTTTCGGGGTAGCTGGAGCTTTCCGGTTTTACTAACGACGTTACACTGCTTATCTGGTTATCTTCGAGTTCTATATGTATCTTGCTGCTTACACCCTTATCTATGCCTATAAGAAAGTTATCGCTGTCATACATATAATAAACTTTCTCAGTGTTCTTTATAAGGTCTATTTCGTAAAGCTTATTATCCCTGAATTTTCCATACAGGTTTACACCCTTTATCTGGCTATACCGCGGTTTTGTAGGGTTTTTATTAGACCAGATGGTGTCCTGCTGAATTATAAATGCGTTGGTAAGTACCTTTATAGAGTCCAGCTGTTGGGTTTTGGCATTAGATATAAGGTGAATAACATCGCCGGTAACCTGGCTTTCGCCATTCCATACCACAGGGCGCTTAATAAGCTGGGTTAAGCCCGTTACTTCATTACTGTGTATAGAGTCGCACTTGCCGCTCATATCGGTTTTGTAAAAACGCGCATCGTTAAACCCGCGTATTATCCTGCTGCCGGGCTTGCCGGTAACCACCATTCGCTTGGCATGGCTGTATACAGAATCGTTCTCTACCACCGTTACCGCCAAGGCATGCTTGGTTATAAACAGCGAATCTTTAGCCCTGAAAAACTCGGCATAATGGCCGGTGACCAGGAATTTGTTAACCGTATCTGTCACCCTCACGTTATTAGTAGCCGACGAAAATTCCCGTTTCCGGTCGTAATACAAACTGTCACCCCGTATAATTTGGGTGTCATACTTTATGTAGGAGTTGGTAAGCAGGTGGGCAAAATTCTTTTTGGTATCATAAAAACCCTTCTCTGTATAAATAAAATCTTTTTTACCGGTAATGGTTGTTGGCCCAAACACATACGAATGCCCCGAGTTGGTATAATAATCCAAATGATTGGATTTCATTACATACTGCGGGTTAGTAAGGGTAACGGCGGTTGTAAACTGATATTTTTTTTGGGTCATGAAAAAGCGCCCCTGTTTACTTTTAAGGGTATTCTCGCCACTGTAAATAGTGCCGGTAGAATTATAAAAAGCCTGCTGTATATTACGGTCAAAATATACGGTATCGGTAACCAGGCGCATATCGGGAGAACGCATGTTCACGCCGCCGCTTGCAAAGGCAAACTTTTTTACCCCGTTATATTCGGCATACTTGCTGTCCATAAAAATGGTATCGCCCTGGTTCATTTTTACATTACCAAAAGCTTTAATATAGTCTTCGCTTTCAAACTGGTAAGCCTTATTGCACGATATCTTTACGCCGTCATGCAGCACCACAACATTGCCGGTAAGTATAAATGCCCCGGGAATCTCGGTTTGGTTACGGTCTATAAAATCGGCATGTTCTATAATTATCTTAGATGCTTTTTTTTGTTGTGCCAAAACAGGTAGTGCACAAAACAGAAAGCTTATAAGTACGAAAAAATATTTTTTCAAGGCTACTAATTTTAAGGCAAATTTACGCAAAATAGCTTACAATAAGCAGGCCGCTTTTTACCTGTTGTAAAAACGTGATTTAACGCTAATTATTTTATAAATGGTGGTGCTTAATTGGTAATATAATTTTACACAAGGTTTACAAAGCTAACGTTATAAGTTTTTTACTAAGATAACAATCCTGTAAATCAGGATTAAAGGACACAAGGCTTTACGTAACTGCTTTGTGCTCTCCCGCCTATGGCGGAATATTCAATACCTTTATTAACACAGCCTTGTGTTCTTAGTGTAAAGCCTTGTGCACCTTGTGGTAAAATTTCAAGAATATATCAAAGTTCTTTAGAAATTAACCCAATATATAAATGGTTGTGTGGTATTTAATACACAAAAAAACCGCTGCAAATTTAATTGCAGCGGTTCATTAGTCAACTAAACTAAAAACTGATACTTATTAATATGGATAAGTATTTTCATTTACCAGTTTGGCAGCAATGGTTTCCCTAAGCGCTACCACGTTTGGCATATTATTATATTTGGTAAAGCGCCTTAAGCCCATAAGCATCATACGCTGCTCATCGCCTTCGGCAAAAGAGGCAATGCCTTCCTTACCTTTAGTGTTTACAATATCTACCGCTTTGTAAAGGTATAATTGCGCCATAGCAATTTGTTCCTTAACAGCATCGGCACCTTTATTTTTGGCCAGTTTCTCGGTACGTAAAATAACCGATTCTGCCATGTAAATTTCAATCAGTATATCACTTGCTGCCATTAGCAATTGCTGGTGCTCGTCTAACGCAGGGCCATATTTTTGCACGGCACTGCCGGCAACCATAAGGAACGCTTTTTTAAGTTTGCCAATGATCTCTTTCTCCTCAGCAAAAAGTTCGCTGTAATCCGGGGTATTAAAATCAGGTATGCCCATTAATTCTTCGGCAACTTTCATGGCAGGGCCTAAAAGGTCAACATGGCCTTTCATGGCTTTTTTAACCAGCATACCCACGCTAAGCATACGGTTTATCTCGTTAGTACCTTCGTAAATGCGCGCAATACGGGCATCCCTCCAGGCACTTTCCATTGGGGTATCTTCGCTAAAGCCCATACCACCAAAAATTTGTATCCCTTCGTCTGAACAGTTCTGTATATCTTCCGATACCGCCACTTTAAGGATAGAGCACTCAATAGCAAATTCTTCCACACCTTTAAGCTCGGCATCCTGATGGCTTTCTCCATTGGCTACGCGGGCATTAATACGGTCTTCAATATTTTTTGCAGCACGGTAGGCAGCGCTTTCGCCGGCATAACAGTTGGTAGCCATTTCGGCAAGTTTGGCGCGGATAAGCCCAAAGTTTGCGATAGGCGTGTTAAACTGAACCCTTTCGTTAGCATACTTAACCGAAGCCGATGTTACCCTGCGCTGTGCATCAAGGCAGGCAGCAGCAAGTTTTATACGGCCCACATTAAGGGCGTTCATGGCTATTTTAAAGCCATTGCCTCTTTCGCTTAACATGTTTTCTACCGGCACTTTAGTCTCGCTAAAGAAAACCTGGCGGGTAGAGGAGGCACGGATGCCCAATTTGTGTTCTTCCTCACCTAAAGAAATTCCGTTAGACGGGTCATTCTCAACGATAAACCCTGTAATGTTTTTATCGTTCTCTATACGGGCAAATACAATGAACACACTGCAAAAACCTGCATTAGAGATCCACATTTTCTGGCCGGTAATTTTGTAATGCGTACCGTCTTCACTTAAAACCGCTTTGGTTTTTCCTGAATTAGCATCACTACCCGCACCCGGTTCGGTAAGGCAATAGGCGCCAAACCATTCGCCGCTGGCAAGTTTAGGAACGTATTTTAGTTTCTGCTCTTCGGTTCCGTATAAGGTAATAGGCATCGTGCCAATACCCGTGTGCGCACCAAACGCCGTAGAGAACGACCCCGTAGCTCCCGATATGTAATCGCATACCAGCATGGTGCTCACAAAGCCCATACCAAGCCCGCCATACTCCTCCGGCACGGCAACGCCAAGAAAGCCAAGCTCTCCTGCCTTACGCATAGTTTCCTCTGTAAAAGCGTAGTCCTTCTTCTCGAAACGGTCTTTATTAGGCCATATCTCACGATCGATAAATTCCTTTACCGAGTCGCGCATCATCAGCTGCTCTTCCGAAAAATCTTCGGGAGTAAATATATCTTCACTTTTTGTTTCTGTAACAAGGAACTGGCCGCCCCTCGCTAATTGTTTTTCTACTGTTTCCATAAGAGCCCCCTAACCCCCAAAGGGGGAACACCTGTAGGGGTAGCAGGGGTGTTAAGGCCGTCAACAATCCCTAAAGGGATATATGGAAGGCGTAAATTATAATTATTTTGGATGAACTTCAATTCGACTGAGTGAGAATTCCCCCTTTGGGGGTTAGGGGGCTGTTGTTCTTACAATATCTCAAAAACCCCCGCAGCACCCTGGCCTGTACCTACGCACATGGTAACCAGTCCGTATTTATTGCCACGGCGTTTGGCTTCGTCAAATAACTGAACCGATAGCTTAGCGCCGGTACAACCCAGTGGGTGCCCCATGGCAATAGCGCCGCCGTTTACATTCACTATATCTTTATTGATGCCCAACTCACGTATTACAGCAAGCGACTGCGATGCGAACGCCTCGTTAAGCTCTATAAGCTGGATGTCTTCAAGCTCTAAACCGGCTTGTTTTAAGGCTTTTGGGATGGCTTTTACAGGGCCAATACCCATAATGCGCGGCTCTACACCGGCTGCGGCATAGCTTACCATTCGGGCAATGGGCTCAAGGCCAAGTTCTTTAACAAGGTCTTCGCTCATTACGAGTACAAAGGCTGCACCGTCGCTCATTTGCGAAGAAGTACCTGCGGTTACACTGCCATCGGCTGCAAAAACAGGTTTTAGTTTACCCAAAGCCTCTGCCGATGTATCGGCACGCGGACCTTCGTCCTTAGTTACCGTATAATTTTTAGTGGCTTTTTTACCGTTCTCGTCTACATAAACCTGCTCTACGGTAATAGGCACTATTTGTTTGTCGAATTTGCCATCGGCCTGCGCCTTAAGCGCTTTTTGGTGCGAGTGGAAAGCAAACTCATCCTGGTCTTCACGGCTCACTTTATATTGTTTAGCTACAGCCTCAGCCGTTAAGCCCATGCCCCAGTAGTAATCTTCATGGCCGGCTTTGGCAGCCTGGTAATCGGGTACGGGTTTGTAACCGCCCATAGGAATGTAGCTCATGCTTTCGGCACCGCCTGCAATAATGCAGCTTGCCATACCACTCTGAATTTTAGCTGTCGCCATAGCAATGGTTTCCAGTCCCGATGCGCAGTAGCGGTTTACGGTTACACCGGGAACATCGTCTACCTTAAGCCCCATGAGGGAAATAAGGCGTGCAAAGTTTAACCCCTGCTCGGCTTCCGGCATGGCGTTGCCCACCATAACATCGTCTATGCGTGTTTTATCGAAATCAGGCAATTCATTCATCATGAACTGTATGGTTTCAGCGGCCAGTTCGTCGGGCCTTTTAAAGCGGAACACACCTTTTGGAGCCTTGCCCACGGCGGTTCTGTATGCTTTTACTATATATGCTGTTTTCATAATAAGCCCCCTAACCCCCAAAGGGGGAATTCCTACCAGGGGTAAGTAGGATTTATAATTTCATCCTTGCGGATTGCTATTAACGTTTAAATTTCAGTACCTATTTTCAGCCTCCTGTAATTCCCCCTTTGGGGGTTAGGGGGCTGCTAATTCCTAAGTGGCTTGCCCTTGGTTAACATAAATTGAATACGCTCTAACGTTTTACGTTCCCCGGTTAAAGAAAGGAACGCCTCCCTTTCCAAATCCAAAAGGTACTGCTCTGTTACAAGCGTAGGTTCAGAAAGGTCGCCACCTGCCATAACGTAGGCCAGTTTATTGGCTATTTTCTTGTCGTGTTCAGAAATGTAATGCCCTGCCTCCATACTATCGGTTCCTACAAGGAACATACCCAGTGCCTGTTTACCCAGTACTTTAACATCCCTGCGTTTTATAGGCTGAAGGTAACCGGCTTCGGCCAGTAGCTTAGCGTGTTTTTTAGCTTCGGCAAGCTGCCTGTCTTTGTTTACCACAATAACATCTTTGCCGTGCTGTAGTATTCCGGTATCATACGCTTCATAAGCCGATGTTGATACTTTTGCCATAGCTACGGTTAAAAAATGCTCCTGCAGTACGTTAAGCTCCACATCGTTTTTACGGAAGATATCTGATGCCCTAAGTGCCATCTCTTTACTTCCGCCACCGCCGGGAATAACGCCTACACCAAATTCTACAAGGCCAATGTAAGTCTCGGCAGCAGCCACAACCTTATCGGCATGCATGCTCATTTCGCAGCCGCCGCCCAGTGTCATTCCGTGAGGAGCGACTACAACAGGAATTGACGAATAGCGTACGCGCATCATGGTGTCCTGGAATAGTTTGATAGCCATATTAAGCTCGTCATATTCCTGTTCTACGGCCATCATAAAGATCATGCCCAGGTTAGCGCCCACAGAAAAGTTAGCTGCCTGGTTGCCTATTACAAGTCCGTCGTATTCTTTTTCAGCAAGGTCTATTGCCTTATTAATACCCTGCAGCACACCGCCGCCTATGGTATTCATTTTACTTTGAAACTCCAGGTTAATAATACCATCGCCCAGGTCCTGGATAATGGCATCGCTGTTGCTCCATATTTTTTTGCTTTCGCGAATGTTGTTCAGTATAATAAACGCATCCTGACCCGGTACTTTCTTCTGAGATTTAGAAGCAAGGTCGTAGTAGTACGTATTACCTTCCTTAATAGTGTAAAAGCTTTTATTACCACTTGCCAGCATATCGGTTACCCATGCGGCAGGCTCAAGGCCTTCGGCTTTAATAAGCTCAATACCTTTTTCTACACCTATGGCATCCCAAATTTCGAACGGACCATTTTCCCAGCCAAAACCGGCTTTCATGGCATCGTCTATTTTGTAAAGGTCGTCGGTAATTTCAGGAACGCGGTTGGCTACATAAGCAAAAGTTCCTGCAAAATTCTTACGGTAAAAATCGCCGGCTTTATCGGTACCTTTTACAAGTACTTTAAAGCGGTCTATGGGTTTGTCAATAGTCTTGGTAAGCTCCAGCGTAGCGAACGATGCTTTTTTGGCAGCGCGGTACTCCAGTGTATCAAGGTCTAACGACAGTATATCTTTATCTACTTTTTTGTAAAAGCCCTGGCCGGTTTTGCTGCCCAGCCATTTGTTGGTCATCATGGTGTTGACGAAATCGGGCACTTTAAACAGTTCGTGTACCTCGTCTTCCGGGCAGTTGTCATAAATGCCCTGCGCAACGTGAACTAATGTATCAAGCCCTACAACGTCTACAGTACGGAAGGTTGCCGATTTTGGCCTGCCCATAACCGGACCGGTAAGTTTGTCTACTTCCTCTATGGTAAGGCCCATATCTTTTGCCTGTTTAAAGAGGCTCATAATGCCGTAAATACCTATCCGGTTACCAATAAATGCAGGGGTATCTTTAGCTACTACCGATGTTTTACCAAGGAATTTTTCGCCAAACATGTTAAGGAAGTCCAACACTTCAGTAGAAGTTTTTGGCCCCGGAATGATCTCGAAAAGTTTAAGGTAACGCGGAGGGTTAAAAAAGTGGGTACCGCAAAAATGTTTCTGGAAGTCTTCGCTGCGGCCTTCGCTCATAAATTTTATGGGAATACCCGAAGTGTTCGATGTAATAAGGGTGCCGGGCTTGCGGTGTTTTTCGATATTCTCGAATACTTTCTGTTTAATCTCAAGTTTTTCAACCACAACTTCAATTACCCAGTCGGCCTCAGCTATTTTGTGCATGTCGTCTTCAGTATTACCTGTAGATATGCGTGTTGCAAATTTTTGGTGGTAAATAGGAGAGGGCTTGCTTTTAAGTGAGTTGGCCAAATGGTCGTTCACAATGCGGTTCCTCACGGCTTTACTTTCAAGAGTAAGGCCTTTTTTTTGCTCTGCTTCATTAAGTTCCTTTGGCGGAATATCCAGCAGGAGCACTTCTACGCCAATATTGGCAAGATGGGCAGCAATAGCCGACCCCATAATACCGGAGCCTACAACGGCCGCCTTTTTAATAGTGCGTTTCATTATTTTTTTGTTTTTGTTTGCTGTTTAAAAATGAGTACACTTTTAAACAATATGTTGTTTATGTTATTATTCTGATGTTTCGCCATTAAAGATCTTTTTCTCGGCAATAAGATCATTAATTACATCGGCTACTTCTATAAAATGCTCCATCTTTTCGGCCGATATGTGCTGTTTCACCACATCGTTAAACTTAAGCACCGTGTCGCGGCTCAATTCGCGCTTTTCCTTTCCCAGCTTTGTGAGGTGAATAATTACCCCACGGCCGTCTACCGGGTTCTTCTTTCGTACTATCAGGCCTTTTTCCTCCATGCTTTTCAGCGTGCGGGTAAGGCTGGTGGGCTCCATACCCATTTGCGGACCCAATGCGGTAGATGATATGCCGTTCTCTTTATCTATAGAAAGCAGCGCAAAACCTATCGACATGCTGGCGCCATATTTAGATGCTTCTTCGTTATACATCCGCGATACCGCCTGCCATGTTGCCCTCAGTATATAATCAATTGTCTTCTCTTTCATGTGTTTGGTGTTTCAAATATACAAATAAAATAGTATGCATGCATATTAAATTAAAAATAATTTTTTGTTATCTTTAAAAAAGTTACCTTTTTTTAGTTGAGTTGGTAATAGTAGCCAAGTAAATATACTAATAAAATTTAAAAGGGTATAAATAATAAACTCCCCAATAGGGGAGCCTGAGCAGTATAATGTATTAACTTTTCTTACAGCAGCCATCGAGGCCGGCATACGCTTCGGGGAGTGCCTTAACATCATCGGCATCATAGCCCAGTTTGCTAATAGCTGTTTTTATTTTTGTCAGGTCGGTCTTTTTAGTGTTGTAGGTTACCTTAATGGTCATTGCCTTTTCGTCGAGTACAACCATTTGTACGCCTTTTTCTTTTAGCAGCGTGCGGTTAAATTTATCGCCGCAGGTTTCGCATTGCTTGCAATGGTCGCAGTAAATGGTGGTTTTTATAGTAGCGGTCTGAACCGTTTTTTGCTGTGCGTTTGCGTTGCTGCTGAATAACAATGCTGTAAAAGCAATAAGGATAAATTGCAGGGCTTTCATAGAGGTTTGATTTTGTTTTTCAAAAATAGTGAAAAGTTTAATGAAAATCATAGCGATGAAGGCCTCTACATATCTTTTAGTTATGACAGGCGTATGTTACTTCACAGCAATTGCCATAAACGCGCCATTTTTGATGTTGTTCTTTTAATACTTAATTTCGAAGTGAATACATATCGATATGTGAAAAGCTTGCACTCTCTTGTAAGTGTCTGAATAGTGAATTGTTAACGTAAAAAGTCAAATTGCTATGTAATGTTTATGAAGCTATTTTAAACGACACTTCATCGTCATATGTTCTACATATGGAAAATGAAATTGAAAATGAAAATAGAAATGTAAATACAATAGAAGATGGAACGCGGATTTCAGAGAATTTATTTCAGCCGAACTAATCCGTGCAATCCGTGTTTGCGGAGCACCGTGCTATTCGTGTTCCAGATAGTAAGTATTTAAAACCCCTCAAAAACCCCAAGCCCAAATAATGCAAAATCATATTTTACAGGGTCGGAAGGGTCAAGGGCGCGAAGCTGGGTATCCAGTTCTAACAAAGCTTTAGCATCATTTTGTTTACGGGTAAGAAGCCCGAGCTTACGGGCTACGTTGCCGCTGTGCACATCGAGCGGGCAGGACAGCAGGGCAGGGGAAATGTTTTTCCACAGGCCAAGGTCGACGCCGGCATTGTCATTGCGCACCATCCAGCGCAGGTACATGTTGATGAGGGTAATTAAGGGGGTTGCATTGACTATGATTATTAGTATATTTGTATAGATAAATATGCTTATGGAGGAGCTTAATTTTACGGAATACAAAAAGCAGTTAATTGCAGCGGGTATTTCCGAAGAGAATATTTATGATTTTGAGAAAGACCGTCTCAAATCATTTTACCAACGGTATTTTGATTGGTGTATAGATAATCTTAGTGACTATAGCAAAACTTTTGGAATTGAACCATCTTATTTTTACTATTGGGACACTCAAGAAATTAATGCTGAAGCTAGTTTAATTAGGGGTAAATATATAATCCGTTTTTCTACAGCTTACATGGAAATGTTACATAAAAAACTGGGTACTAAAGGTAAATTTATTGATAAAACTGACTGGACGGCCTTTCATAACCTGCAAAAAGTTCTTCCAAATAGCATAGAATTCTTAATGTTTCAAGCATCTACGATATTTACCTTTTATCATGAATTTGCACATCTTGTACAATTTAAAGACAGGGCATTTAAAAGGAGTGAATATCCTTCAAACGGTAATTTTACTTTTGAAAATCATTTGTATGAATATGATTCTGATCTTAACGGTTGCCAATTTGTTAGTATTTATATCCAACAATTCTATAATGAATTATTGCCCGAAGAGTATAGGAGCCTTAATAATTATAAGAGATTGATGTACTTAGGCATTTCAAGTATTATTATCACCCGATTGCTATTTTTAAACGATCAATTTTTTCCCTATCCACCAGATATTGTTGATACTTCCTTTTATACTAAAGATAAAACACATCCACACACTTATGTGCGTGCGAAGTATATCATTGAACATTATGTTCGCATAGCTAAAGCGAATGGCGTATCAATTGATTTTGCTGATACGGTAAGTAACATTACTATTATTTGTAATGAGTTTTTTAAAGATTCAGATATATTTAAAAACTTTATAAGTGGTATGCAAGACAATTTTGATGAAATAAGTAAATATATAATTGAACTTCATGCGGCTCAGAAACATAATACTTCATGTATTAGTCACAAAATAAACTTATTCGGCTTTACAACCAAAACTAAAAGATAAAAGAAGTTGGATATAAAAGACTCTTAGAGACTAAGTTTCACCAATATAACTACAGTAACTTTATTAAATCCGACCCCGTCAAATCCTACACTATTTAAATAGAAAAAAGATATATAATGGGCTCTTTGTAAAGAAAATTAATAACTATAAAATATCCCTAAAACCCCTCAAAAACCCCAAGCCCAAACAAAGCAAAATCATATTTTACAGGATCGGAAGGGTCAAGAGCGCGAAGCTGGGTATCCAGTTCAAATAAAGCTTTAGCATCATTTTGTTTTCGGGTAAGAAGCCCAAGCTTACGGGCAACGTTGCCGCTATGCACATCGAGTGGGCAGGACAGCAGGGCAGGGGAAATGTTTTTCCACAGGCCAAGGTCTACCCCGGCATTGTCGTTACGCACCATCCAGCGCAGGTACATGTTTATCCGTTTGGCAGCCGAACCTGCCAAAGGGTCACTCACGTGTTTTTGGGTACGGTTTTGGTGTTCTATCTCGAAGAAAACTTTCTTGAATTGGTTGATGGATGGCTGAAGGCTGTCGGTGTGCTGATGTTTGGTAAAAACCCCTTCTAATCCGTTATGGTTGGTGTAAATGTGCTTCAATGCGACAATAAACGTAGTAAAATCTATACCGTTAAAAGTTCGGTGTACAAAATTTTGCAACGGCTCCAGATGATTTTCATTATGGCCCATAACAAAATCATACGGGCTGCCGCCCATAAGTTCTACCATTTTTTTGGCGTTGTTAATGATCATCTTTCGGTTACCCCAGGCAATGGTAGCGGCCAGGAAACCGGCAATTTCGCGGTCTTCCTTAAGGGTAAACAGGTGCGGTATCTGCACAGGATCTGATTCTATAAAATTGGGATTGTTGTATTGCAATACTTTCTCGTCCAGGAACGATTTTAACTCGGCAGCATCCATTTTCATTTCCATGATGCAAAGTTAAGGATATGCAGCGAATTATAAATCTTAGCCACGAATTTCACGAATGTGCACAAATTAAAAGAAAACACCAGGATGCGGATTAGTGTAAATTCGTGGCTAAAATATCAACTCATTATTTCACCTTATGCAAAGGGCTGCTTATCGCCACGTTCTGGAACGCAATAGCACCCCTAACCACGCCCGATATAGTACTTCGCAACGCTTCTATAATATGCACCTTAAGTTCTTTTTTAGAGTATATAAGGCTTACCTCCCGCGATGGTTTCGGTTCCTTAAACTGGCGTAGCTTCGCTTTAGATTTTTCGCTCATATCCAGCGTGTGCAGGTAGGGCAGTAACGTCATACCCAGGCCTTCATCGGCCAGGCGCACCATGGTTTCAAAACTGCCGCTCTCTATCTGGAAGTGGTTGTCATGCGGCAATGATGTTGCCCTGCAAATGTTAAGTACGTTGTTTCTAAAGCAGTGCCCATCCTGTAGCAGAAGGATGTTGTTAAGGTTCGCTTCAAGGTCGGCCACCTCAAATTCTTTCTTTTGGTACGCCGGGTTATTCTCGGGCACGTAAGCCACGAAAGGCTCGTAATACAATACTATTTCTTTTATAGATTCTTCATCAAGCGGGGTAGCGGCAATAGCGGCATCCAGCTGTCCGTTCTTAATCATTTTTATAATTTCTTCCGTGGGGCGTTCTTCTATAATTAGGTTTACTTTGGGGTATTTGTTTATAAAATTTGCCATGAACATGGGCAGCAGTGTAGGCATTACAGTGGGTATGATCCCTACCTTAAAATCGCCACCAATGTAACCTTTTTGCTGGTCTACAATATCCTTAATACGGCCGCTCTCGTTTACAATATTTTTGGCCTGGGTAACAATTTTCTGCCCTACTTCGGTAAGCTGAATAGGCTTTTTCCCCCTGTCAAATATTTGTATATCAAGTTCTTCTTCAAGCTTTTGTATTTGCATGCTAAGGGTGGGCTGGGTTACAAAACACTTCTCGGCAGCAAGTGTAAAGTTTCTGTGTTCTGCAACAGCCAGTACATATTGTAGTTGGGTAATGGTCATTCGGATAGATTTTTATGATAAAATTATAAAAACGATTGATATTAACTATACTTTTAATGGTTATTTTTACTTAAATTTATACAGGTAAAAACTTACAATAACATACAAACATAATTTTTATGAAATCTACTGAAAAAGAAACTTTAAACGTACTGGGCCTGCCGGTACAGGAAACCGAAGTTATAGCTGCAGAACTTAATATCCTTCTTTCTAACTTTCAGGTATACTATCAAAACCTGCGCGGCATTCACTGGAACATTCGCGGAAAGCGCTTTTTCCAGCTGCATATAAAGTTTGAGGAATTGTATAATGATGCCCAGCTTAAAATTGATGAGGTTGCCGAAAGGGTACTAACACTTGGCGGTACGCCGCTGCACACTTTTGAAGATTATATTGCCAATAATAAGCTCACTGTGGGCAAAAACGTATCTAAAGATACTGCTGCGGTACACCTTGTTATAGAATCGCTTTCGCATTTATTACAAATTGAAAGGGTAATACTGGATGAAACTGCCAAAATAGGCGATGAGGGTACGAACAGTATGATGAGCGACTTTATTAAGGAGCAGGAGAAAACCATCTGGATGATGAAAGCCTGGAGCGAAGAAGAAATATAATATTGGGCTTTAAGCCCTTTGGGATATTTTTCCTATATTCGCAGGGATGAAGATTTTTGCAAACATAGTAGTCCTGTTATTCCTTTTCTTCCTGGCTACACCTACGCTGGTGTATATCATGGCAGATGAGGATGATGCGCAGATATCTATAGTTTGCAGTGCTGAAGAAGAAATACATAAAGATATTAAAGAGGTAAAAGCAGGGCCGCAACTGGTTTTTGAGCTTTCCGCTTTTATACCGGTGGTTAAAAAAACTGCAATACAATCAGGAAATCTCCAAAGGCATAGTAATGTTTTTGGAGATATTTTTATACCACCACCCGAAACCGTATAATGCATATAAAGCCCTCTTTGGGCTTAGTTTAAATACAAAATGTATTTGAAATTATTGTATTATAATCTTTTGGTCATGACAGGAAACACAAAATTTTTCGATAGCCTAAGGTCTGATTTTCCATCGGGGCTTGTGGTATTTTTAGTAGCATTACCGCTATGCCTTGGCATTGCCTTAGCATCGGGTGCGCCACCGCTGGCCGGTATTATATCGGGCATTATAGGCGGCATCGTGGTGGGCTCGCTTAGTAACAGCCATATTAGTGTTTCCGGCCCTGCCGCCGGGCTTACCGCTATTGTTCTATCTGCCATTGCTACGCTTGGCTCTTTCGAAACATTTTTGCTAAGCGTTTTCCTTGCGGGTGTTATGCAGCTTACATTAGGTTTTATAAGAGCAGGGAGTATTTCTAACTACTTTCCGTCTAATGTTATAGAGGGCATGCTGGCAGGTATTGGTGTAATAATTATTCTTAACCAAATGGAACATGCCCTTGGTTTTGATAAAGATTATGAAGGCGACGAAACCCTTTTTCACCTTGACGGCGGCAACCCTTTTAGCGATGTGCCTCAAATACTTGCCCGTATAGAACCGGGAGCGGTAATAATAGCGCTGGTATCTCTTGTTATACTTATAGCATGGGATAAAATACCTGCCCTTAAACGCCTTAAGCTGGTGCCCGGAGCACTGGTGGCTGTTATAACCGGCATTATTATTAACGAGGTGTACATGCGTACCGGCAGTGCTTTGCAGCTGGGCAAAAACCATTTGGTTATACTGCCTGTGCCACGATCGTTGCAGGAGCTAAAAGATATTGTTGTAACTCCAAATTTTGCAGCATTTGCTAATACTAAGGTTTGGATAACGGCGGCTACCATAACCGTTGTAGCTTCTATAGAAACCCTGTTATGCATAGAAGCATCTGACAGGATGGACGTGCAAAAACGCTATACCAATACCAACCGCGAACTTAAAGCACAGGGTATTGGTAACATGATAAGCGCCCTGTTGGGCGGTTTGCCAATGACATCGGTAGTGGTGCGGTCTTCGGCCAATGCTAATGCGGGTGCCCGTACAAAAACATCGGCTATACTGCATGGGGCGCTGTTGCTGCTGTGTGTGCTTGCAATACCATCAATACTAAACAGGATACCGCTTGCCACTCTTGCTGCCGTATTGCTTATGGTGGGTTACAAGCTGGCTAATCCTGCTAAGCTTATGCATTTTTGGCACAAAGGTAAATACCAGTTTATACCTTTTATTGCCACACTGGTTGCTGTAGTAGCTACTGATTTGCTTAAAGGTGTTGCCCTGGGCATGGTAATAAGTGTTATATTTATACTGCGTGGCAACCTTAAAAGGGCGCATAACCTAAAAAGCGAAGCGTATAATGAAGGCGATGTTATACATATTGTGCTGGCACAGGAAGTATCGTTCCTTAACAAGGCGGCTATAAAAGGTACGCTTAATGATATTCCTTCAGGATCGGTAGTGGTGGTAGATGCGAGCGATACGGTTTACATTGCGCACGATGTGCTGGACCTGATACAGGAATTTAGGGATATTAAGGCTATGGAGGAAAATATCGATGTAAAACTGGTAGGTTTTAAAGAAGCTTACGAACTTGAAAATACGGGCATAGGCAGGCAGTCTGTATTTGTAGAACATACAAAAATTACAAAACAAAAAGTTTAATAATCACAACTACAAAAACTAATTAAAACAAAGATTATGGCTCACGACGATTTTTATAAAAAGATATTAGACAACAACAAAATATGGTCGGAAACTAAACTGGCCGAAGATCCTGATTATTTCCATACGCTGGCAAGCGTACAAAAGCCACCATTATTATGGATAGGTTGCAGCGATAGCCGTGTACCGGCTAATGAGGTTATAGGCGCTGTACCGGGAGAGGTATTTGTACACCGTAATATTGCCAATATGGTTATACATAGCGACATGAACATGCTAAGTGTGCTGGATTATGCTGTTAACGTACTTAAGGTAAAGCACGTTATTGTATGTGGCCATTATGGCTGTGGTGGTGTTAAAGCTGCTATGGGTAACGATAGCATAGGTATTATAGACAACTGGATACGCCATATAAAAGATACTTACAGGCTTAATCATCAGTATCTTGATTCTATTATAGATGAGAAGAAGCGTTTTGATGCCTTTGTAGAACTTAATGTTAAGGAGCAGGTTACAGATCTTGCCAAGACATCTATAGTACAAAATGCATGGCAAAAAGGGCAGGACCTTGCACTTCACGGCTGGGTATATGGCCTGGATACCGGTATAGTAAACGACCTTGGTGTAAACTTTTCTAACAATGCAGAATTGTCTAAAGTAGACCGGCTGAATTTTTTAATATAAAAATTTAAACGTTTTTATAAGGGCCTTCATTACTGTAGTAATGAGGGCTTTTTAGTTTACTCCTTTTAGCGTTTTCTTAGTAAACGCAGCTACAATAAGCGTAGTAACTACCCCCATAATTGGGGCACCAATAAACCCTTGTATAATATAACTTTTTAGGTTAAAATAATCCTGTGCCTCTTTAAGTGTCATATAGTTATGGCCTACAGAGTATTTTATTACATTGTTAAAGTAGTGTGGCGTAATAAAGGTTGAGGTTATATATTGCGATAGCGGACTTAAAATGGTTATAATAGCCGTAAGGATAAAGCCGGCTTTAAGTCCCTGCCCGTAGGTCATGGTGCCGCCATAAAAGTTCCTCCGTTTATCAAGAAGGGCAAAAATATACAGGGCAATGGCCGGTATTGCAATCAGGTTGGTGTAAATGGCGTGCTTATCTATGTATTTATCATGCAGTCCTACAGATTTTTCCAGCAGCATCCATAAAACCGTCATTACAGTAAACACTATGGCCCATTTTAGTTCTATTATAATACGTTTCATAAAGCAGTATTTTTATAGTTAACCAAATATAAGCTATTGTGTTTAATTTTCAAATTAAACCAATTATTGATGTATAATAGCCTGATTAATATTTTTGAATAAATCTAAATAAAGGAAATAATTCGCCGCACTTCGACAAGCTCAGTGTGACAATTATTTCCTTTATTTAGATTATTATATATAAAAAAATAATTACTCCCCATCCCTGTCTAAATTTTCATTTAGCATACTGGGCAATAATTGGGGGATAAATTTTATGAGCAAAGGCAACAGCAGGCTGCCACCGGGTAATATAAATATAGTGAGCGATGGTATGGTCTTGCAAATTTCCAGCAACTGTTTTTTTACCTTTTTCTTTTCCTTATCGTTAAGGCTGCGGTGGGTAGAGTGGGTAAGGAGCAGCATAAGTTCGCCGTTATTGCTCAGTTCCTTAATCAGCCTGTTTTTATTGCGAATTATAAGTTGCGTAACACTTTGCGCCGCATGGTCGTAAAAATGCTTAACAGGGTTACTGTATTTAAAATACGGGATGTCTTTTTTATTGATCCGTAAAAAAACATCGTAAGATGCCATGCTTTCGGCAGCAGCTTCATCAGTTAAACCCAGGTTTTCAGATAGGCGGAACAAAAAATCAATCTCTGTTTGTTGTGCCATACCATCACTCCAAATTGCCATAGATGCCATGTCGAGCAGGTAATTTCTCTCGGACTTCGACTCAAAATAATCATAGCTTCTATCCAGTTTCCCTTCGGCATTAATCTCAGAAAGTTTGGTGTAGCGTACAGATGCTTCAAAAAGTTTTATCAGCAAATCATCATAATCCGTTTTATGCTCTTTACTGTTCAAGGCATTTGCACCGATGCCCAACACGGTTTCTTCGAGTTTTTTAAGGTATTTTTGCGGTCGTTCCCTGTTTAGCAAATACTGTCGAAAAGCCAGCACATCCATAAACAGTAATGCGTTGGTAAGTATGTGGCTAAAGCTTCGGCTAAAAATATTTTCGTTGGTTTTAATGCGGCCGTCCAGTATATTTTCGAGCTCATGGCTTGGACCGGATGATGGTAACACCCTGTTTAAAATACCAAAACCACCAGGCTCCATTTCTTTATAAAAGGCAGTTGCTTTAGCAATAAAATCGGTAATATCTTCAGTTT
>Ga0247814_10000767_pt1 | contig 22542 bp, 21 predicted proteins | sample UWRJL179409R1_FD_179947 | JGI IMG/M metagenome (GOLD analysis project Ga0247814, IMG submission 179947) | Plant litter microbial communities from Arlington Agricultural Research Station in Wisconsin, United States - UWRJ-L179-409R-1 | ecosystem: Environmental > Terrestrial > Plant litter >... | reverse complement strand
AATGCATAATCAATGCTGTTTTCTACTGGAACGACACCATCATCCATGGAGTGTACCATAAATGCCGAAGGAGTATTCGCGGTAACTTGTAGCTCATTTGAAAAATGTTTCACCATTTCTGATGAAGGCTGTTTTCCGAGCAAATTTTCACGCGACCCTGCATGAGTAATAGCAGAATCCATTGAAACAACAGGATAAATCAATACAGAAAAGTCAGGTCGGGCACTGATAGAATCAATTGGATTGTAAACTTTCTCATCAAAATGAGTTGCAACAGTGGATGCCAAATGTCCTCCGGCAGAAAAGCCCATAATACCAATTTTATGCGGATCAATTCCCCATTGTTTTGCGTTACGACGTACGATACGAATTGCTTCCTGTCCATCCTGCAATGGTGCTATTGATTTGTCTTTCATAATAACATCATTAGGCAAACGATAATGCAAAACAACAGCTGTAATCCCTAACTTATTCAACCATTTTGCTACTTCAATACCTTCATTTATAAATGAAACACCATAATACCCCCCTCCAGGACAAACTACCACAGCCGTCCCTGAATTATTATCATCCGAAGCAGGATAAACTTCAATAGTAGGTTTAGAAATATTCCTTAGTTTTATGTAGTACGTAGAATCAACGATTTGTTTGTAATTAGTGTTTTCAATTGAACCCGGCACCCTGTCTTTCCATACTTCAATAACTTTATTTTGACTAAAAACATTAGTAGCTATCATAACAATAACAACAGCTAACATAAATGGTTTACTTTTAAAATGCATATTATCTTATTTGATTATAAAACTTGTTATTTTCTACGAAATTTATCAATTACTTTTTAACTAAAAGCCCTCTCATTTCAAGCCATTTACGACAAGATTCAGCCCATGACGACTCAGTACTCGACGGATTTCCTAAACTATAACCATGTCCACCAGCTTGATAAAGATGTAGCTCACATGGCACATTAAACTTATGCATTGCTAAGGCATAGTTTATACTGTTTTGTGCTAATACTGCTTCATCGTTCAAAGAATGAGCCATAAAAGCCGGCGGTGTATCCTTATTTACCTGTAATTCATTAGAATAATAATTTATCAACTCCGGAGAGGGCGCTTTCCCCAGCAGATTCTCACGCGAACCCCAATGGGTTATTTTAGAATCCATAGAAATAACAGGATATATAAGTATCGAAAAATCGGGTCTAGCACTAGTCGTATCATCTGATTCATATACTTTATCGTTATAATGAGTTGAAAGCGTGGATGCCAGATGTCCACCGGCTGAGAATCCCAAAATTCCAATTTTTTGTGGATCGATCCCCCATTCATTTGCATGACTGCGAACTATACGAATTGCTCTTTGTGCATCCTGCAAGGGACCGATAGTCTTATTTTTCATAATGCTATCATTAGGCAAGCGGTATTTTAATACAAAAGCCGTGATACCAAAACCATTCAGCCATTTGGCAACCTGCTCCCCTTCATGTTTGACAGCCATCCCGATATAAGCTCCACCCGGACAAATAACAATAGCGGTACCATTGGACTTTTCTTTAGGAGCTGGATATACATCGAGGTAAGGATTAATAATAGAATGATTATCAACCCAGCCCGCAGCGGTATCGACCACTTGTTTGAATTTATCGTTGTGAATAACTCCAGGAACTTTTCCGTTCCATAAATCAATCACTTTGCTTTGACCAGAAATAGTTACTGAAGCAATCAAGCAAATTAATGCCAATACACTTTTTTTAAAAATTGAATTTTTCATTTTTGATTAAAATACTCGTTCATAATGTACCAGGCTTTTTTCTTTTCACCATTTTCAGAAATCAATCCTTTTCTATTGTATCCTTTTTGATACACCTGATGCATTCTTCCCAGAGATTTATAGTCATATAAAATCCATGGACATACACCGCTTAAATTAGGAATAGTTTTAAACATTTCTATTTGATTTTTATAAATCTGTGCCTGATATTCCTCAGTCCAATAAGCGGCTTCATCTACAGGTCCTTTACTACCAAATAACGCCTCTCCTCCAAATTCAGAAATAAACACCGGTTTGTTAGGAAAGTCCACTTTCCATTTCACTTCTGAAGGTTTTCCTTGCCATGGAATATACCAACCAATGTATTCATTAATAGCAATTAAATCCGAATAGTTATATAAGCTATCTACTACATTAAAAGAATTATTACTATAACCTTGTGTATTGATAACATGAACCACTAATCTGGTAGAATCTATTGCTTTGCATTTTTTAGCCAAATCAATAAGTGCTTCATTCCTATTTGGAGTACCCGAATAGGTTTCGTTTGAAAGACTCCAGACAACAACTCCGCAACGGTTTTTATCTCTGCCAATCATTTCGTTCAACATCGTCTCCATTTTTTTAGGAACAAGAGGGTCTGAAAATTGAATATGCTGATAAATTGGAAGTTCGCTCCACAGCATTAATCCCATTTTTTCAGCTTCCTTAATCATGTTTTCATTGTGTGGATAATGTGCTAACCTGACCATATTGCATCCTAATTCTTTGGCAGAATTCAAAAATAGCTTGGCATCTTCCAATGAATGGGCTCTGGATTTTTTCATGGGATTTTCTTCATGAATATTTACCGCCTTAATAAAAATAGGTTTTTTATTCAATAAGACTTCACTTCCTTTAGTTTCAATACTCCTGAAGCCTATTTCATCAACAATTGTATCTGTTCCACTTTCAATAATTACTTTGTAAAGTTTGGGGCTTTCAGGTGACCATAACTTAAAACGAGAAGAAAATTCAAGCTTTACAAAACCGCTGTTATTAGTTTTAGTTTTATAAACGACATTTAGTTCCGGAATTTTTACTTTAATTTTTTGTTCCGATTGCGCTCCCTTTAGTTGAATCCAACCCAATACCGTATTCAAACTGCCTTTTTTTAACTGAATAAAATAGTCATCAATGTAAGTATTATGCGTTTCAATAATATTTACATCGCGTGTAATACCCCCATAATTCAACCAGTCATAACCATAGCTAGGAAGACCATTTTCTAAGCGGCGATTATCTACTTTTACAATTATTGTATTATCACCTTCTTTGACTTGATTAGTGATTTCAAATTGAAACGGCGTGAAACCTCCTTCATGACTTCCCAGTTTTTCTTCATTCAGATATACCTCTGCGATATAATTAACTGCTCCAAAATGCAGAAATAGTCTTGAATCTTTCTTCTTAGAAACGTTAAACTGTTTTTTATACCAAACAGAACCTTCAAAAAAAGTAAGCTCACATAGCTGCGAATTAAAGTCTCCCGGCACATTCATTTCTGGTGCGCCAACAAATGAGTACTCAAAGAAATCCGTCTTTTTCTGAGCCTTTGGTTCGATCCAAAATTTTTTCCAATCACCAATATTTCCGGGATCTACCAATACATTCCATTTCCCATTCAAACTTGTCAAATGTCGGGATTGAGAGTTGATCATAGCGGTCTGGGCATTTGCTATATCTACTAAAAAGACTACAGATAAAGCAATCAACATCCATGCTTTTGATACTTTTTTTTGTAATTGATTCATTTTAATATTTACACATTTTTATTTTATTATGGCATCTAAAATCCTACTGTAAAGAACCATATACTATATAGTACTGTTTAACAATACATTAGTTAAAATTGTTTTTAATAATTTCATCCCACAGCTTAGCTACTAATTAGCCATTAGCCTCAATAAGTAAACTTTTTTAGGGAAAATAAAATTAGCTTTTATTCAAAAACTAAAAGGTTTAAAATGTATCGTGTATTAGACCTGTATGTGTTATTTTGCTGTTTATTTGACTTTAAACAGCAAATTACACCAAAAACATGGTGTTTTTAGTTTTCTTTAATTCCTAATAATGAAGACAATTTGTTGCACAAGGAGTAACACAAACACTATTATCCGCACTAAACAAATCATCATTACAATCCTTACCCTTGGTAAATGTTTTATAAGGAGCCTCCATATTAGTGGTTGAGGTTATTGTTCCACTATCATAACCATCGCCATCGTTGTCTATATAATAGGTCAACAAAGAAGGCATAGCACTGCATATTGCTATGGCAGGATTAGTATCATCACAATCAGGGCCTTTGGTTATAACATCAGTCCAGTTACCTGCCGGGGTAATGGGCTTAGTGAAGGACATTTTTACTGTTGCAAAATAACCGTCGTTGTCGTTGTCAAGGAACCAGCCTCTAACAGGGTTGCAATCAACATTGCGGGCAGGATCATTATCATTGCAGTCTTCTCCGCTTGTAGAAGATGTCCATCCCGGACCCGGGCTGGTGGCTCTTACTTGTAAAACACCAGGAAGATGGTAGCCTGCATCGCCAAAAAACTTTTTTTTATTAAAACCCATAACCATAAAAGCTATGGGTTTTGTCTTGCTTTTTTACTGCTTGGTTAACCATATAAGGCCTTTTGAAATGTGCGGAAAGGGCGACACCACCCTACCTTGAGGGCAATCTGTACCTGCCCAGCCATCAAAATATTCTCCATACAAAAGCAAACAGACAGTCATTTGATTACCTTCTTTGGGTCTAAGAGCTAAGGTGCCGTTTTGTCCGCATTTGGCTTCTCTTCCACCATAACGCATATAATAAGATTCGAATTTGGAACTAAACTCACTACCTGTTATTACAAGACCATCATCATCTGGCAAATTTCGGGTATCCTCGACTATAGAACCATCGGGGTTTGTAATAAGATATCGCACTAAAATCATGTCTTGGCTAAATTTAAAATCAGTATCTACTTCTGTATATTTTGTAATATAAAAAGTATATTCTTTATTGTTATAGCTGCCTTTCCAGGTGCCTACATATTTATCAAAAAGATGGTTGATGTCCTTAAAATAAGTTCCGTCAGGAATACCATTAGCTTTTGTAAAATTTTCCAATTGCTCTACTGGAACAATTTGTGCATTGCAGGATAGTGCTATTAGAAACAAACATCCCATTGTAAATATTTTTCTCATTTTAATTGTTTTTTTAGTTTGTACAAGGTGTTTTTACAACCTTGCCATCTGTTCCTTTGGTTATTTTTGACACACTATTATCATCTTCTATTTTAAAGAGTTCTAATCCATTTATTTTAAAAATAGTTTGCATAAAATCGAGTAAACCTCCTTCGTTACCCTTATTCCTACGAATTGCTTTTTTATATACATCATCTACTCTCTCAATTTTATTTTTATAGGTATTCATTGCGGCAGTAGTATTACTCAAGTTTTGAAGCAGCATATTTGTATCTCCTGTAAACTTAAGTTGATAGGTTCCTGTACTCGATACCATAGCTCCATAAACATCCGGCATAGGTATTTGGTTTTGATAGGCATTAGCTGTCAATTTCAGCATTTGAATTATATCGGCTGGCGAGAACATGTGTATGGGTTGTATATATTTTTCATCTCCATCATTACCAATACGAGTATAAGGATTGGTGTGTACGTGCATATATCCCTTTGTTGTTTTTGTAATAGGAAAATTTAAATTATCACTACTATCACCCTCTGGTGCTAATTCTAAAAAGGGAGATTGTGTATCTAATTGCTCTAAATAACCCGATTCATACTTTAAAGCTGTTTTTCCTTTCAAAATATTTAATTTTTGAATCCAAGCTGCGTTTGCAATTTGAGCTTTTATTTGCGCACATGGGTCACAATCAGTCGTTTTTGTAGCATCGTTATCATCGCAATCAGGTCCTAACGGGTCTCTTATAAAAGATCCTCCTTGGGGGACGTATTGGGATTCTATTGGTGCAGCATTTTTATCGTACCACTTATCTCCATCTTTATCGATATACCATTTAACTACAGTGCCACAATTCATTCCAATAGCAGGATTAGTATCATCACAATCAGGCCTTTGGTCATAGCACTCGTCCAGTTTCCTGCTGTAGTAGGTTTACTTGTACCTGGTTGCACAATGGCAAAATAACCATCGTTGTCGTTGTCAAAGAACTTGTTTGTTTGTAAAAATCCCACAGCTTTTTTATGCTGTGGGATTTAATACACTTAAATTAATGTTTTATCGTTTGATAAAAACAATAGTACTATTCTAATAATTATTATACACGTTTTCCCTATAATTATTCCAACAAAAAACAAACCATCAAGGTTTTGCAACAACTACTATCCAATTAAAATCTGTTGGACTACAATAAGTCCCCATCTTAAATTCTGATGGATTTATAAACTCAATATAAGCACAACAACCTTTTTCATAAAAAATATATTTTCCAGTAGTTATCATGCCAACTTTGGCAGAATAAAAAGAGGCATCAATACAATTTTTATCGGACAAATGGTACTTTTGTGAACCTAAAGCCTCATCCTCAACATAATAAATAATTTCGGTGTCGGTAATGCGCATTGTTGCCTTTAAACCTTCATTCAATACCCATATTTTACTTTTTAATATGTCTCTTGTAACTGGTATTTGAGCTTGTGTACTGTTGTTTGACAAAACAAATAACATAATGGTTATAATTGTTGTAATTGCTTTCATGTTTGTTTTATTATAACTAACACCAAACTATTAGGGTTGTGCGAAAACGGTAATCCAAACATTTAGCCCTGTTTGACTTTGAGTGCTTCCCATCTTAAATTCTGACGGATTTGCAAACTTAATATAAGAACAATCCCCACTTTCTTTAAAAATATAATTTCCTTTAGAAATCAATCCTACTTTTGCAGGGTCATAAGAGGCATCAATACAGTTCTTATCCGACAAATGATATTTTTGTGAAGCATAAACATCACCTTCTAGATAATAAATAATTTCAGTATCAGTAAAGCGTATCGTTGTTTTACAAGTTGCATTTGTCACCCATATTTTATTTTTAATAAACTTTTGGTATCTGTTAAATCTTGTGCCTGTACTTTATCGTTTGATAAAAACAATAACATTATTGTGATAATTGTTGTAAGTGCTTTCATGTTTTTCTTTTTAATTATTCCAATAAAAACCAAACTATTAAGGTTTTGCAACAATTACTGTCCATTCTGATCTTGTTGGACTATAATAAGTTCCTTTTTTAAATGTTGATGGATTTATAAACTCAATATAAGAACAACTCCCTTTTTCTTTAAAAATATAGTTCCCAGTAGTTATCATACCTACTTTGGCAGAATCAAAAGAGGCATCAATACAGTTTTTGTCAGACAAATGATATTTTTCTGAACCAAAAAACTCATCATTAATATAATAAATAATTTCGGTATCTGTAATACGCATCGTTGACTTTAAACCTTCATTTAGTACCCATGTATTACTTTTTAAAAAGTCTTTTGTAACTGATGTTTGAGCTTGTGCATTGTTGTTTGATAAAACGAATAGCATTATTGTGATAATTATTGTAATTGCTTTCATAGTTGTTTTTTTAATTATTTCTACAAAAAACAAAATATCAAGGTTTTGCGAAAAAAGAAGTCAAAACAGGCCCCGTAACAGTAGCAACTATCATTTTAAACTCTGATGGATTTACAAACTTAATATATGAACAACTCCCTTTTTCATAAAAAATATAATTTCCTTTCGATATCAACCCTACTTTGTTAGGGTCAAAAGAAGATTCACCACATTTTTTGTCGGACAAATGATATTTTACTGAAATAACAGCTTCACCATCAACATAACGAATAATTTCAGTATCGGTAACACGCATTGTAACTTTTAAACCTTCATCCATTAACCACACTTTGCTTTTTAATAAACTTTTTGTATCTGTTAAATCCTGTGCCTGTGCTTTATAGTTTGATAAAAAAAATAGCATTATCGTGATAATTATTGTAATTACTTTCATATTTGTTTTTGTTATTTCAACAAACCTCAAACCATCAAGGTTTAGCAACAATTAACATAAAGTTATCCCCAGTAATAGAATTACTTCTTGGAATCTCAATCTTAAATTCTGATGGATTTATATATTCAATAAAGCGACATGCACATTTATTCTTTTCATAAAAAATATAATTCCCAGTATCTATTAACCCTACTTTAGCTAGATCAAAAGAAGCTTCAGTACAGTTTTTGTCCGACAAATGATATTTTTCTGAACTAATAACATTATTTTATATATAAGAAATAACTTCAATATCTGTAAAACGTATAGTTGCTTTAAAATGTTCGTTTATTACCCATGTTTTACTTTTTAATAAGTCTCTTGTAACTGGTATCTGTGCCTGTATACTGTTCTTTGATAAAACCAAAATTATGATGGTGATAATTGTTGTGATTGATTTCATGTTTCCCCTATAATTATTTCAACAAGTCTCAAAACCACCAAGGTTTTGCAACAACTACTATCCAATTAAAATCTGTTGTACTACAATAAGTCCCCATTTTAAATTATATTTAGCCGTTTTAAACTTGGACTATACCTCCATTTTATAATACTCTAACTAAATTAGAATTTTACATCTTGGAATTCTATCCTATCAACAATATATATAGGCTTTCTAAACTCATTCTTAATATAATCATCCCAGTTATCGGCCTTTACACAGGTAAGAAATACTCCTGAAAAAGCTTTAGGGATGCTACTAATATTTTTAAAATACACCATTATTGTTTTTGGCGTATAATTTTTATCAAACACTAGCGATATAGCACTTTTTTTAGGGCTTAAAAACAATGTGACTCCCCCTAATTCGCTATCTGTGATAAATTCTTTTGAAGCCCCAGCTATAGTATTATACCCTTTTATAGTGTATGGAATATTATCTAAAAGCGTACTTAATGGTTTATCCTGATAAAGCGACATATTAGGTAGTATCTTACTTTGTAAATAAGGGATGGTATCGTTTAAAGTTTGACCTATGCAATTGACACTGATTAGTATAATTACGATTATTACTGTTCTTTTCATTATTTATCTACTATTGTTACCCCTTTAGCAAATTCTCAGGTATCATTAAAACCCTTTCAAAGTTTTTAAACTATGAAAGGATTTGTGGCTTACTCAACTTTGCGAGGACATATTTAAAAATCAAACTAGAAATCTATTTCTCAACTCTAACTAAATTAGAATTTTACCTCTTGAAATTCTATCCTATCAACAATATATTTGGGTTTCCTAAACTCATTCTTGATATAATCAGTCCAGTTGTTGGCATCGGTATCATTTCTAAAAGTACCATCATAATATCTAGGAAGATTGCTAATGTTTTTAAAATACACCGTTATTGTTTTTGGAAAATAATTCAATTTTTCATTTTTATTCATCAGAAGTGACAAAACACCTTTTTTGGGGCTTAAAAATAATATAACTCCTTTTAATTCGGTATCTTTTAAATCTTCCTTTGAGGCTCCACCAATAATGCTATACACCTTTATAGAATATGGTATATTATCAAATGAGGGTACTTAATGGTTTGTTCTGATAGAGCGAAATATTGGGGTAATATTTTGCTTTTTAAATAAGGGATGGTGTCGTTTAAAGTTTGACTGAAGCAATTGGCACTAATTAGTATAATTACTATAATTATTGTTTTTTTCATTTTAGTTACATTTTTTAATTTTAACATCAAGAAGTTTACCATTGGCATCCCCTAAATATTCTGCTGATACTTATATGGAAGTAGACTTTTTTTTGTACTAAAAAACAAAACGCTTTGTTTCACTAAGAAAATTTAATTACAATACAGCGTTATATCTTCAACTATCATACCCGATGATAAAAATGTGGATTTCATAACATCATTCCAATTATCGCTACCATTTGGATTATAATAACGAATACTAAAAAATGGAAATTGTTCATAATTTTTTATACGCACAGTAAGACATATAACTTTTTCTGTTGAATCAATATTTGTATTAACTTTTTGAGTTAAAAGATCATCTAATGTAAATCCTTTTTTAGGAAGAAAATAAAATGTAACTTCATTAAGTTTAGCATTCTCCAAAGAAAGTGGTGATACCGAATCAAAATGAATACTATATCCCTTAATAGGAAAAGATACATTATTAATTATTTCGTTTATGGGCATGTTTACAAAAGATTGTTTGTTATTAATAAAATTATTTTGAAGATTATTAATTATATCTGTATTTTGCTGTGCAAAAACACTATGAAATAATGATATAAAAACTATTGTAATTACGATGGTGTATTTATTATTTATTTGCATCTTTCTATTTTTAATTTTGTTTTTCCTTGTGCGTCTATTTCTGTACTGAAAGATAGTTCTTTAAAATCAGATGTATCTTTCTCTTTCTTTAGTAATTTTATGCCTGTGCTATAATGATCAAGCATTATTATTAGTGTAATTTCAGGAACTTCTTTTATATTATACCCTTGCTGAAGTACCGTACTAGCTATAAGGTCATAATGCTCTTTTAAAGAATTTAGTCCTGGTAATTTATCTTCACCAGCAACACCTAAAAAATCATTAGTAGCAGGGTTTATATTTGTGCTGCTGGGGTATGCTGTTTCAAAAGCTACTAAATTGGCACTATTTTCAACTACAAGTGCATACTCGTTGCCATTGGCAGCAATATTAAAGTCGGTTTTGTAGTAGTTGTTCCCCTTATATCCTTCCATTAAATGGTATATATCCTGTGGGCTTGGTCCGGCTTCTTTGCCTCCTGTATGGGTATGCACGCCTGCAACAATTGTTTTTCCTGTTGCCTGAGTTGCTACCGTTGCGTTTGATACAGTTCCTGTTGCTAGCTGGTAATTATAAGGCACCAATGTCCCATTAGGCAATTTCTCTATAGACATGCCACTTTCAGGTTTACCAGTGGCCAGATTAGCTGTATCACGGAATTGAGCTAATGGCATTTGCAATACAGGGCTGTTCAACAATGTTGTGGTGTCAGCCCCTCTCGTATTGGCATCTGTTGTGCAATCTTTGCTTTCCATTTTGCAATTACCAATTAAAGGGTCTGTATCATCACAATCAAAATCCTTGCCATCAGTTACTTTTACCCATCCAGCACCTGGTGAGGTTTCTGCTTCTTTAGGTACTGTAGCCCCATCTACATAAGTGTCACGATCGCCATCCCAATACCATTTAGTTTTAGGAGTTGGGTCTGGTGTAACTGCCCCAACAACACTACAAACACTATTATCAGCACTATATATATTATCATTACAATCCTTACCCTTGGTAGATGTTTTATAAGGAGCCCCCAAACTAGTGGTTGAGGTTATTGTTCCACTATCATAACCATCGCCATCGTAGTCTATATAATAGTTTAGCAAAGAAGGCATAGCACTGCAAATTCCTATAGCGGGATTAGTATCATCACAATCTGGGCCTTTTGTCATAACGCTTGTCCAGTTTCCTGGTGTAGTAGGTTTGCGTGTGCCTGGTTGCACAATGGCAAAATAACCATCGTTGTCGTTATCCAGAAACCAAGGTATTGTTGGGAGATTAGCAGTACAATTACTGGTTCTTGCAGGATCATTGTCATCGCAATCCAAGCCGCTTGTAGAAGTTTTCCATCCAGGAGCTGACATGATTTTCGTATTTGCTGTATTACTATGGTAGCCATCGCCATCGTTGTCAAAATACCAAGTTACGGTAGTATTAGTGTTAGTATTAGTATTAGTATTTACGGTGCCACCATTAGCTATTGATTGTGATACTTGTTGCAGAGATCCTAAAAATGCTTCTGCCTGAGCTTGAGCCTGAGCCTGAGTCTGTGCCTGAGATTGTGCCAGAGCCTGAGATTGAGCCTCCAACCATGCTATAAGTGATTGCATTTGTGCCATCGCAGCTGCCGCTTGTGCTTCTTGTGCTTGTTGAATAGCCAAAGCCTCGTGCGCCTTCGCTTTATCTTCTTCTGATGAAGAGGGGTTATTGAGTATTTCCTGTATGTTGATCGTAGGAGCCGTAATTGGTGGTGGGGTGTATAGTTGCACTGGCATTGTTTGCAGGAAATCAGCAACAGCAACAGTAACAATAAGTTTATTTTCACCAGTACTAAAAGAATATTTAACAGTTACACTTTTTGATCCATCTATTCCTTGCCCATAGCCCATCGTGCCAAACAATACTGCCAAGATACAAATATAGCGTTTTATCATTTTTCGCATCTTCTTTTATTGTTTAATTACTATTCGGGAATAAGTTTGATCATTTACTGTTACCTGCACGATATACATGCCCGGCTTGAGGCCAGTTCCGTCCAGGGTGTAGTGGTGTTCGCCTGCGGTTTGCATCGCACCTGGTTCCAGAGTTGCTGGTAAGGGATTACCGTTTAGGTCATATACTTTTACACTTACCTGTGCATCAGTCTCCAGTGCATAACTAATGAGTACATTACTAACAAAGGGATTAGGATACAAAACAATAAAATGCTCTTTTTGCTGGCTGATGGCCAGAAGTTCTTCACTGGTAAAATCATCCTCTTCGCCTTCTTCTACTTGTTTCAGGATGACGCGCATGGGTGGTCCTGGTTCTTTCCATTGCTGAGTATAAGTTTTTAAATTGCCTATTAAATAAGTCTTGTCGTTAATGGTCTTGAACTCTACCTGAGCCGAGAGTAAGTGCCAGTCTATGGTATTAACATTGGGGTTATCACTTAGGGGCAAATCAAGTACCATGTGCAATTGCTTAAAATACACCCCATTGTCTATCCATAGTGCAGGAACTTGGCTTGTGGTATTGTTAATTTCCCATTTGCAGTTTAGGTTTTTGTCGTCTTGTGCTTCTAACTCGCAGCTTACAGGCAGTATTTGCGTGATTTGCTTGCCTGACCATTCCAGTTCTATCAATTTTCCTTTCCATTTTCCGTTGAGGTATTTGGATTTTAGGGTTTTGTTTTCGGTCTGTTTGGGGGTTTCTATAGTCACTTTCTCAATGGCTTCCGGGGCAATAGCGGTGTTCTGAGCCGTTTCGGCTTCGTTGAGTTGGCTGTCTATTGTGGCAGCCAGCTTTTCTTTAGCATTTTCGGCAATGTGTTTCAGGAGTTGCTTGCTGGCGGGAGTATCGCTTTGGTTGCAATATTCTATGGCCTTATTAGTGTCTTTAGGAACACCATAACCAAAATAATGACAATAGCTCAACCAATATTTAGCCATAGGATTTTGAGAGCGTTCTAACCACGAAAAAGCAGCTTCATAATTTTGCCCCACGCCCTGACCTTTCAGGGCAATGTATCCCATGTAATAACCTGCCTCTTCATTGCCATGGAGTGTGGCATTGGCAAGCGAAACGAGTGAACGCACTAAATCAACCGGACAGCCTATTCCTTGTCGGTAATAAAGACCTAATCTGTATTCAGCATAGCCATACTTTTGGTCGGCGGCTTTCTTCATGTACTCAAAAGCCAGTTGCTCGTTTTTCTCGACTCCCATTCCCGCAAGGAGCATCTCGGCAGATATAGCCAAGGATTTCGGATCTCCCTGACTCACACAGTTTTGCAAAGTAGCATAGGCTTTGGCATAATCCGGCTTTGTGGTGCTTGTTCCCATCATATAGGTTTGCCCCAACTTAATGGCTTCGGCACAATCATTCTGAGTAAAACCCACAAGACTGCACAAACAGCCAAAGGTGACTAGTAATTTTTTTCTCATAGTTTAAAATTGGTTTAATAGTTTGAAAATAGTTTCTTACCAAACAAACTTAACAGGAAAAAACATTTCGCTATAGCTCTTTTTGTATCAAAAGAGAGTGCTAATTGTATTAATTAACTTATTATATCATAATATTTATTCGAGGAATGGATACTACGATATATAAGATGCGAACTACTAATCCTTTTATTAAAATATGAATCTATAACAAAAAAAAACAGCAGTAAACACTAAGTTTTACTACTGTTTAAAAATGGTATTTTAATTTTTATCCTATATTATTTGTAAATACTATTATTAGTCTAAATCTCCGGGTTTGTATATAAAGCTATCAAAATCGGCATGGGCATTAGTATTTTTATTTGGGGATGTGGCATATAATCCAAGAACAACTCCCGTGAAACCTCCATTGGTTTCAGAACTCAGATACCATACGTTGATCTTGCTTAAGAAATTAAAATTCTTACCATCCAAAGAATAATAAAACGAGTAAAAATCCTTATCTCCTTTTACTTTTAAATAAATTTTATCACCAGGAATTTCAATCTCATTTGCAATATGATTCAGTACTCCCATGTGATAACGAACTTGCAGCTTAAGCTTGCCATTTTCTGATTTTTTTAAAAAGAGTTCATAATGTGCCTGAGGCGAATAGTAAACTGACATTCCCGCTTCGTCACCATTTTTAGCGTTATTTAATGATAACTCAGTAGTAGCCGAAAAATCAATATGCTCCTGCCTGCGTGCTACAAAAGTGGGAGAATCATTATCATTCAAAGTAACTGGGCTTGCTTTTAACCTTAATGAACCTTTCTTTTCCGTTAGCGAATAATTTTTCATCAATGGGTTTCGAAGATAGTTCCAATCAACACCTAATTTTGTTTCATTAAAATCAGTAGAAAAGTCACGCTGTTTTACTGGGTGTAAAGGTAAAGTAGGTACATTCATATCTATGTTTACTGTACCATTACCATTAATTACCGGCCATGCATTTGCATCCCATCTTACTGGTGCTAATAATGTTTCACGTCCTAATACGTGATGCAATAAACTTTGTGGACGGAAACCCAAAAATACAATCCACCAGGAACCATCATGCGCCTGAACAAAATCGCCATGACCGGTTCCCTGTATTGGGTTACTTTGAGCAATTTCATCAATGTGTGTAAAAATTGGGTTAGAAGGATTCGACTGATAAGGTCCATAAATAGATTTGCTACGGGCAATCGTCATTTTATGCCCATATTCTGTTCCCCCCTCAGAAATCAGTAAATAATACCAGCCGTCTTTTTTGTAAATATGTGGTGATTCAGGATAACGACCACCTGTTCCATTCCAAACAATTTTACTCTCAGTGAGTCTTTTTCCTGTTTTTATATCTATTTCTGAAATCGTAATTCCCTGACCATTTGAAACAAAATAGCATTTATTTCCTTCAAAATACAATGTAGGATCAATTCCTCCCTGTTCCACAAAAATAGGCTCCGACCATTCCCCAGCCGGATTATCTGTTGATACATAAAAATTACCACCACCGGATACATTAGTAGTTACCATATAAAAACGACCTTCATGATAACGGATAGTTGGCGCATAAATACCAGCTGAAGGCCCGCATTTGTCTAATTTGAGTTGGGAAGGACGTGTCAGGCAATGACCTATTTTTGTCCAATTAATCAAATCTTTACTATGAAAGACGGGAACTCCCGGAAAATATTCAAAACTACTGGTTACCAAATAATAGTCATCCCCCACTCTGCACACACTTGGATCCGGATGAAAACCGGAAATAACAGGATTTTTATATCCCTGAGCATTTGAGAAGTGTGAAAATCCCAAAATACCAACTAAAAGAATTATTATTTTTTTCATTTATTCATTTTTAAAAATCAATCATTAAACCTTATTTCAAGATAAAATCTACCGTACCTTTTATATCGGTGGCCGAAGCTCCAATCATTATTTTGAATTTTCCAGGCTCTGCAACCCAGGTATTTTTTTTGTCATCATAAAAAGAAAGGGCCTCTTTTGATATCGTAAAGCTTACTAATTTTTCTTCTCCAGGTTCTAACGAAACTTTTTCAAAAGCTTTTAATTCTTTTAATGGGCGTGGTAAACTTGATTTTTCATCATTAACATACAATTGAACAATTTCCTTTCCGGCAACTTTGCCTGTGTTTTTTACAGGAATTGTTACTACTAATGAATCGGCCGTTGTAATTGATTTTGAAGAAATTGTAGGTTTTCCATATTGAAATGTAGTATAACTCAAGCCATATCCGAATGGGAAAAGCACCGGAATATTTTTAGTATCAAACCAACGGTATCCTACAAAAATATCTTCCTTATAATTTACATTTACACCATCTCCCGGAAATACGGAACTATCAAACGAAAGTGCTCCACAGTCTTTTAATTTTAAAGGGAAAGAAAAAGGAAGTTTCCCGTTTGGATTTACTTTACCACTTAAAACATTTGCTAAGGCATTCCCTCCTTCAGAACCCAAATACCAGCCCTGAACAATGGCTGGTACTTTTTGTATCCATGGCATTTCAACGGCATTTCCACTAAATAAAACAAACACAATATTAGGATTAACAGCTGCTAAGGAAGTTATTAATTCATCTTGTCCAAATGGAAGTCTCATATCCGGACGATCACTACCTTCACTATCCTGGTGATAGTTTTTATTCAATCCTCCTACAAAAATTACCAGATCAGCTTTTTTTGCCTTTTGAATAGCTTCGTCCTTAAGGGATTTTATTCTGGATTCAGGAATTACTTCTTCTCTGTCCCATAAAGATTTACCGCCTTCATATCCTTGGGCATACGTAATTTTATCACCGTAGATACTTTTTAAACCATCTAATGGTGAAACATATCGTTTTACTTTAAGAGTCGAAGATCCTCCCCCATCAGTTAATATACGAGTTGCATTTTCACCTATTACCAGAATATTTTGGTATTTGTTCCCATCTATCGGCAATAAAGGCTTCTCTTTTTTAGTTACAGCTTTATTTTTTAACAATACAATAGCTTCTTCTGCAATAGTACAGGCAGTAGTATGATGTTCTTCACTGGCAAAACTTCCCCAAGGTCTATTTCGATTCATCGAAGTTCTAAAAATCAAACGTAAAACTCTTGCTGCTTTATCATCAACTGTACTCATTGGGACACTGCCTTCTTTAAGCATTTTAAGATAAGGATTTGCCAAAAAATAATCATTATATGTAAATGCGGATTCACTAGTTAAACCATTTGTAAATGATCCCATTTCAATATCTAATCCATATAATGCAGCTTCTTTTGTATCGTGTACTCCTCCCCAATCCGATATCACAGCACCGTCAAAACCCCAATCTTTTTTCAAAATTTTGTTTAACAGTAATTCATTATGACAGGCATGCTGACCCAGTACTTTGTTGTAGGCTCCCATAATACTCCAGGCGCCACCTTCCTGAACAGCGGCTTTAAATGCTGGAAGATAAATTTCATGCAGCGCTCTATCACTCAATATTGCATTAATATCCATACGGTTTGTTTCCTGATTATTTACAGCAAAATGTTTGACGCAAGCGGCAACTCCATTTTTTTGCACCTCTTTCACATATGGAACAACCATTTGAGAAGCTAAGTAAGGGTCTTCTCCTAAATATTCAAAATTGCGTCCATTTAATGGGATACGGTAAATATTAACCCCTGGTCCAAGCAAAACATCTTTTTCTCTATATCGTGCTTCTTCACCAATTGCCTTACCATATTTAGCTGAGAGTGATTTGTTCCATGTTGCTGCCAAAGCAGTTAAAGCAGGGAATGCCGTACACGAATCATTAGTCCATTTAGCTGAATCCCAGGCGTTCCATAATTGCTCTTCATGTATCCCGTGTGGACCGTCGCTCATCCATAATTCGGAAATCCCTAATCTTGGTACACCGGGAATACTAAACTTACTTTGCGCATGACAAAGCGCTACTTTTTCTTCTAATGTCATCTTTGATAAAGCATCCTTTATACGTACTTCTATAGGTTTACTTTCATCTAAATAAACAGCTACCTGTGCCCATCCGTTAACAGACAACAGGATAAATAACATTACTAAAATGCTAATTTTTCTTTCTTTCATTATACTATGTTCTTATATATTATTTTCAATACTTTAAATATTAGCATTAGCTAAAATGGATTATAAGCAGATTAATAATCGAATATTTTTTTAACTGAAAACCATATTTTTTATTTAAATTATTTTTTTGGGCTGATTACAATTGCAAAACCACCTCCATTAGCCATATTTATTGTTAACTTATCAGCATTGGTTACATTAATTATTTCACGTACATAATCTGTAGCATCTTTGTTTGCGTTAATTCCATCTTTAAAAATTTCGGAGGAGAAGTTTCCTTTTCCTAAGAAAGAGAAATCTATTGTCATTTCTCTTGATGACCAGTTTGTTAAACCACCCACAAACCATTTATTTCCTTTTCGTCTGGCGATAGCCACATATTCTCCAACTTTTCCATCAAGGGCAATTGTCTCATCAAAAGTGGTTGGAATCTGAGAAATAAAGTTGGTACTCTCCTGTTCTTTCATATAAGCTGTTGGACTATCGGCCATCATTTGCAGGGGTGCTTCATAAACAGTATACATCCCTAATTGATGACATCTTGTACCCTGACTCATTGGCAAAGAATTACTAAGGTGAAAATCTAATTTTGTTGCATTACGCATAGCTCCCGGTGTGTAATCCATAGGCCCTGCCAGCATTCGGATAAAAGGAATACAAGTAGCATAATAAGGCATATCATCATTTGGTGTCCATTTAGCATTCTCTAAACCTTTAACTCCTTCAAAATTGACAACATTTGGATAGGTTTTCTGAATACCCGTTGGTTTATACATACCATGGTAATCAATGAAAAGTTTATATGATGCCGCCTTTTTAGCTATTTCATATAATGATTTTACCATTTTTTGGTCATCACGATCAATAAAATCGATTTTAAAGCCCTTTACTCCCATTTTTGAATATTGCGAAAATGCATCATCTAAAACCTGATTTATAGCATACCAGGAAGCCCAAAGAATAATACCTACATTTTTTTGTTTTCCATAGTTAATGAGTTCTTCAACATTCATATTTGGTGAAACTTTCATCATATTAGTTTCTTCACTCCAACCTTCATCCAGTACTACATACTCAATATTATTTTTAGAAGCAAAATCTATATAATATTTATACGTTTCCGTATTAATTCCTGCCTTAAAATCAACTTTAGACAAATTCCAGTCATTCCACCAATCCCAGGCTACTTTACCTGGTTTTATCCAGCTTACATCGGCAATTCTGGAAGGAGCTGAAAGCTTTTGAACCATATCATTATTAGCTAATTCTTTATCATTCTCACTTATAATTACTGCTCTCCAAGGAAAATTACGGGCTCCATCTACTTTAGCGATATATGGTTCTCTTTTAGACACCATATAATTCATATTGTTATACCCACCTAAACGTTCTTCCTTTGGATAATGAGCAAATACTCCCTTTAATTCTTGCTTTGTCTGATTATTTATGGTTAAAAACATACCCGGATAATCCTCAAGATCAGCCTCGATAATAGCTGCCTTTTTTCCATTTCCTAAATCAATAAGAAACGGAGTTATTGCTAATGAATCTTTTACAAATTTAGAGAGTGGTTTTTCATCATACATCACTTCAAAAGCAGAGGCATACATATCGTTTTCTCTAAGATCGCGCACATAAGGAATAAAAGCTTTATGATCTTCACTAAAGTTAAAATTAGCCTCTTCAGATTCTATAATCATTTGCCCTTTTCTCTTTGTAAAAAAACGGTAGGCAACACCATCATTATAAGCTCTTAAAATTAAACCAAAATCACCTTTATAGTTAACTATAAGCTGATTATACTCATCAACAACCATTTTCTTTTTATAAATGGGTGTAGCAAAACTGCTGTTTACTTTTGATTTTTTAATACTTGCAACTTTTGCGTTATTTCCTAAAACCACTCCATTATCAAGTGATAATGATATAGATGAGGGAGCTATAACCTGAGTATTTTCATGTTTGACAGACCATAAAATTTTGGCTCCACTTTCCAAAGCCATGTCAATTTTCCCGTTGGGAGACTTTACATGGATTGCCTGTGCAATACCGATACTTGTTGATAAAAACGCTAAAATGACAGCGTTTAAAAGAATTCTCTTCATTTTGATATATTTATTATTATAATTTTACAATGCCACATTGATTTTTTTCCCGGAATAAATAACCTCTCTATTGTATTTTTGAGATAAATTAGTGCCTATCCTCTTGTTCTCCCTTACTAAAACAATATTAAATTTTCGTTGTTTAAGCATCCCCGGAAATTTCCCTTTCTGTGTATCTATTGTTAATATTCTGTTTTTGTCATTCCATAAAAATTTAATAGTTGAAAAAGAACCCTTCTCATAATTATAATTATCATTTTCATCTTCATATAGAGTGAATTCTCCGTTTTTCCCTTCGTATATACGAATTTCCAGATTATCCCATTTCTTTTCCGTGGCATATTGGACTTTAGGTCCAAAAGGAAGTATAGAACCTGCTTTTACAAACATTGGTATAATATCAATTGGCGTTTCTTTTTTAACAGTTTGTCCTCCTGTATATTTTTCAGCGGTCCAGAAGTCATACCAATCTGTTCCTTTAGGTAAATAAACTTCTTTACTTTTCACGGTACTAAAATCAGCAACTCTGGCAGAATCAACCAGTTTTGAATACATAGGTTGAGTAACCGGACTAACCAAAATTGATTTCCCAAACATAAATTCATCATCAATATCCAAGGCTTTTTTGTCTTCTGCAAAATCCATAACCAAAGCACGTGTCATACTTGACTTATTTGAGGTAACATCCCAAGAAGTAGTATATATATAAGGCAAAAGACTATAACGAAGGTTTATATATTTTTCTATTGCATCATATATTGGTTCTCCTTTTTTACCAAATTGGTATAACTCACGCGGATATCCTTCACCGTGGGAACGCATCATAGGACAAAAAGTACCAAATTCCATCCAACGTACATGTAATTCACGATAATCAGGATTTTCTAAAGGATTATTGAAATTCGAAAGAAAGAAACCTCCAATATCACTATTCCAATAAGGAATACCACTTAAAGACAAATTTAAACCAGCTGAAATCTGATTTTTCAAAGCTTTCCAAGAAGCAACAATATCTCCTGTCCAGGTATTTGAACCATAACGCTGCTGACCGGCAAAAGCTGAACGTGTTAGTATAAACACACGCTTATCTGAAGTAACCGAACGTTGATGATCTGAAACTCCACCAACAGTCATCAATGGATAGGCATTTCTAACTTTACGGAAAGATCCTAGATATGTTTTACTATCTAAATCTGAATCTTTGAAATCTAAATGATCCGGTTCAGTGGAATCCATCCACCAACCGTCCATTCCAAGTTTAAAAATACCGTTATTAAGATATTTCCAATATAAATCACGTGCTGCAGGATTGTATGCATCATAAACTTTTACCCCGGAAGGATAATCCTGATTAGGAGGAAATTTTTCTGAACCTGATTCTGGCCATGTTTTAAAATTGAACAATGCGCCCATCTTATCCAGTTCTTTGAATTGTTTTGTATTTGGTCCAAAAGAACTCCAGATAGATATAATCATATGAGCATTCATTCCATGCACATCATTTACCATTTTTTGAGGATCGTAAAATCCAGGATTCAAAAATTCCATGGCATTCCATAGGTAATTATTTCCCCAATATTGCCAATCTTGAATGATTCCATCCAAAGGAACATTTAATTCACGGAATTTTTTCACGACATCAACCAATTCGTCCTGGCTTTTGTAACGTTCACGACTTTGCCAAAAACCATAAGTCCATAGAGGAAACATAGGAACCTCACCCGTTATACTTCTAAAATTAGCTATTACATCATCTGTATCAGATCCCTGCATGAAATAATAATCCACAGCATCACCCAGCTGTGACGTAAACTTGGTTTGTTCAGGGGTATCCTCAAAAATGGTAGATGAATAATTATCCCAAAATAATCCATATCCTTTATTTGACACAAAAAAGGGAATATAATCATCCGTATTACCCTGAATCATATTAAGTTTGACACCTCTCTTAGACATTTTCCCGTCCTGTTGAACACCAAGTCCATATATTTGTTCCTCTTTATCTAATAGGAATGCCTGAGAGACAAAATAGGCTTTTACACCAGCATCATTAAAATCTGTCAATAGTGTTCCGTTTTCTTTCTCACTAAACAGTACATCTTTTTTAGTTGCAAAAGAGATTTTTCCACTGTTGAGACTCAAAGCAATATTTATTTTTTCACCAATTATTAAAAGTTCATTCCCATTTTGTTTTAACTTAAAAGGTACTTTCTGTGGATTTTGGATAACAGAAAGACTCTTTTGCAAATAAGATTTACCCTGTGGATATTTCAGTACTCTTACAGTAGAGGGGTTATAAAAACAGATCTCGATGTTTTCAGAATTTATTACGGTCTTTACACCATAATCTGTTTTTTGGTAAGTTTGAGCAGTAACACCAACAGTTACCAAAATGAACAATGTAATAATTAGAATATTGATTTTCATATTTGTATTTTTTTTTTGAGCAGACTAACAATTGGTACCATCATCGTTTGAAACCTCGGATCTTCTTTCTATAGCAGTTAATGAAACACAATATTTCTATCGGTTTATCATTAATAAAATTGATTGTTACACTTTATTTAACAGCCTTAATACTGATTACAGCGCCTTCTAAAGCGTCTGAAGAAACAGTTAATTTTATATCACCTGTTTGATGTGTGCTTTTTAATACAACTAATACCCTTCCTTTCCAAGCTTTACGAGTATTACTTACATATGGTTCGAAATCTTTCAAATCAGCATTGTCTACACCTGCAATAACAGCAGGTCC
>Ga0247814_10000766_pt1 | contig 22551 bp, 23 predicted proteins | sample UWRJL179409R1_FD_179947 | JGI IMG/M metagenome (GOLD analysis project Ga0247814, IMG submission 179947) | Plant litter microbial communities from Arlington Agricultural Research Station in Wisconsin, United States - UWRJ-L179-409R-1 | ecosystem: Environmental > Terrestrial > Plant litter >... | reverse complement strand
TTATGGTAAAAGGCTCAAATTTTCCGTCAAATTTTTTATCCCAGTGAGACACTGCGTCTCCATATTCGTTAAACGCATCTTTCGAATAAAAATCATTCCCGCTTAGATTGAAATATTGGCCGGGCATAAACTTCGACATTGAATATTTCGGGACAAACGGATATATTTTCTCGAATTGCTCCCATCTGAGGTTTAACAAAAGCCTGGGCGATGAAGTATCGAAAGCCGCCCGTAAAAGCTCTTCGCCTCCATAAGCGAAATTGCCATAGAACTGATGGTATTCAGGCGCCATGACTATAATATCGCCCGGCAGAACATAGTCGATGACGTCATCCATCATGTAAAACGCTCCGAGTCCGCCGTGAATTCCGGTATTGATCGGATTCAAATGCAGCGAATCTTTAAACGGCTGGCTGTACAAACCAAGGCTCATACTTGATCCGGCAATAAAAATAATGCGCGGTTTTTTAGTATGCAGCAACAGTGAATCTTTGGTAAATTTTGACATCAGCAGCGACTGCTTTGCTTTTGGCGTGGCCGGCAAAAACAACCCGATGATAAAAACTGCCATGGGTATGAAAAGGAATAAAAAGGTCTTTCTCAGGAAAAGTTTCATTTGCTAAATTTTAAAACTGGAAATAAATAAACTGAACATCATGTACCGGTTTGAACCAGAAAATCGCAAAAACAACGACCATGTAAAAAACCAACCTTACAGGCTTAGGCCAATTCAATCCGAATTTTTCCAATGCATACTTGTGTTCCCTTCCGATCCATTCGATCAGGAAAAATAGCACGAGCAGCCACACAAGGTAATTCTTGACGCCTTCGGGTTTGCTGAAAAACGAAGGTGAAAAAAGTTCGCCCATATAACTAAAGGCATGCGACATGTCTTTTGCGCGGAAAATAATAAACGCAAAAACCGTAAGGCTGAAAGTCGCCAAAATATGGTATACCTCTTTAAAAGTTGGGAAAGTCTTGCCTTGCGCGACGGTTTCCATATTATTTCTGTTGGTATTGAAAATAATGGACGGCATGATATAAAGCGCATTGAGGAAACCCCAAATCACGTATGTCCAGGCCGCGCCATGCCAAAAACCGCTCACAACGAAAATGATAAATGTATTGCGCACTTTCATCCAGGTGCCGCCTTTGCTACCACCAAGCGGAATGTAAAGGTAATCGCGGAACCAGCTTGAAAGTGAAATGTGCCACCTTCTCCAGTATTCTGCCGTATCCCGGGAAAAGAAAGGATAGGCAAAGTTGCGCAGCAATTCTATTCCGAAAAGCCTGGCCGTTCCGAGTGCAATATCTGAATATCCGGAGAAATCGCCGTAAATCTGGAATGTAAAATACATCACGCCGAGCAAATGCGTACTTCCCGACAATTCTCCCGGAGCGCTGCTGAAAACCATATTGGCGTATTCGGCACAGTTATCGGCAATAACGATTTTTTTAAATAAACCCCATAATATCTGGCGCAAACCGTCGGTAGCCTGTGAATAACTAAAATGCCTTTTGGTCTGGATTTGCGGTAAAAGATGCGTTGCCCTTTCGATCGGTCCGGCAACAAGCAATGGAAAGAAACTTACAAAAACGGAATAATCGATAAAGTTCCTTTCGGGCTTGATCTTGTCTCTATAAATGTCAATCACATATGACAATCCGTGGAAAGTATAGAATGAGATCCCGACAGGCAGAATGATTTGCAATGTCCAGAAATGAGATTCGAAACCCATTCCGTTTAACGCATCAGCGGCAGATTCTACGAAGAAATTATAATATTTAAAAACACCAAGAAATCCGAGATTGACTATCACACTGAGCCAAAACCAGAACTTTTTCATTTTGATTGTTTTGGCCTCGAACATTTTTATCCCTGTAGAATAATCCAGAACGGTAGAAAAAATCAACAGGAAAAGAAAGCGGTAATCCCAACAGGCATAAAAAAAATAACTTGAAACCAACAATAATATATTCTGCCATTTGTAATTGTTCTTAGTCGCAAACCAATATAAAAAGAAAACAACAGGAAGAAACAATAAAAAATTGACAGAATTAAAAAGCATATAAATAAAGCGTTAGTTGAGAATTATTGTCTGTTTTTTTGAAGTGCAAATCTATAAAAAAGTTCTTTAAATGTCTACTTATGTCGATAAATAGCATCCCATTTTTTATAATTTTCAACAACATCATAATGGTCAGAATAGAAGGATTTTGCCTGCTCCTGAATTTTTTCAAAAAATAATTGATCATGTGCCAGTTTGTTGATATATTCTGCAAATTCGATTACATCATCAGTTACCAGACAGCCATTATTGGTTTTATTGGACAGGCCGTCAGTTCCGTGCGTATTGGTAACCACCGGAAGTCCGAAAGACAATGCTTCAATCACCTTGATTTTGAGTCCGGAACCCGATAACATCGGACACAAGGCAATCCGCGATTGCGCATAGAAGCTGTAAATATCTTTCACATGGAATAATTTCTCAACATTTGGATAATCGGCAATTGCATTTCCAATCTTACCTATAACGCAGATTTTAAGATTCTTGTCGAGCAACGGGTACACGTTATTAAAGAACCAATCCGCTGAAATCTTGTTGTGGCTATTATCGCTGGCTACATAAATGAGGTCATACACTACATTAGTATCGGCTTTGCCAAAATTATTTGGAAGTATAAAAGGCACGAGCCTTACTTTTACATTGTTGTTTACAAATTGGTTGAAAACAAAAAATTCATCCCCCGAAATCGCCCAGACTTCATCAAACCGGTTGAGTTTATTAATTTCGTCCTCAAAATATTTGCCGAGTTCAAAACGCTTCTGCCCTTTCATCTGAACCGTTGCAAAATCATGCGTATCAATAATTGTCACAGCGTTTTTAACAAATTCTTTTCCTTCAATGAGATTGGCCCATCCAACATATGAAATGATAATGAAATCGTAGCTGTTTTGCTGTAAAATGGCGTCAAATTCTTTTTTTAAATTGTAAGTCACGAAGTTGAGCACTTTACTTTTCTTATAAAAAAAGGAAGGGATTTTAAAATTAAAAAGATAGGTTAAAAGATTTTTTTTCATCGGTTTTCGCCGAATCAACCAGCCTTTTCTTATCCAGCCGGTTTGTTCAAGCAGTTCCATATCACCCGTATTGAAATCCTTATCCTGCATTGAAACAAAATCGACCTCAAAGCCTTTTTGCTTGTAATATTTCAGTAGCTCGACAACCCGCGTCTTATTGCCACTGTCCATTTTTAATGGGTTTTCAGGAAAGAATAATAGAATCTTTTTCATCCGGTTTTTTTCATTTTTGGCAAAAGCGGCATTAGTGTATTGACAATTCCCTTGAGGATTTTCCATGCCCACGGATGCTTTTTGATATGGAGAACGTATTGGATTCTTTTGGAATTAAGTTCATCCATTATCTGATAATCATCTATAAACAAAGGAAAATATTGCTGCATGACGGTTTCTCTTTCGGCTTTTTTTATTGAATCCGACTCTGGACGGGATGAAATGCCGCCGAAATCATAATAGGAAATTGTCAATGGAATATGGCTGTAAGAAATATTTTTGAGGAAAATAGTATACATCAGAAACTCCCAGTCGGAAACAATTTTCAATTTCTCATTGTAATAAAAATGATCTTCAAATAAAGTGCGTCTCAGGAAAGACGTTTGATGGCAAATGCAATTGTAGGTAAAAAAATGAAAAGACAATTTATCAGGGTATTCAACTAGCGTTTCCTTTTCACCATCCTTAAAAATTACGTTTCCGTAGTAATAATCTTTGCTTCCATCAATGAATTTCGCAGCCTGCGCCAAAATCGTATTATCAACAAAAATATCGCCGGCGTTCAGGAAAAACAAATAATCTCCGGTAGCAGCACGAATGCCCTTATTCATTGCATTGTATATTCCGGAATCTGGCTCGCTGACGGCTGTATTTATTTTATCGCGGAACGTCGCTATGACTTCTTTGCTTCCGTCAGTGCTATTGCCATCGATGACAATATATTCAAAATCAGAAAATGTCTGGTTGATTACACTTCGAATGGTTTTCTGCAAACCGTCCCTATCATTGTAATTGATTGTAATAACCGAGATTTTGCTCATAACAAATGGCAGTTTTTTTAGGCTTCGCTCAGGAATTTATCATTATAAACTTTGCGAATTCCTTCTTCAAGTTCAATAGAATGTTTCCAGCCAAGACCATTTAATTTGGTTGTATCTGTCAGTTTTCTAGGCGTTCCATCAGGCTTACTTTCGTCGAAAATAATTGTCCCTGAAAAGCCGGTAATGTTTTTAACTAAAAAAGCCAAGTCCTTGATAGAAATCTCCTTACCTGTCCCTATGTTCACAAATCCTTTATCATTGTAATGCTGCATTAAATAGACACATGCATTTGCCATATCTGATGCGTGAAGAAACTCACGAAGCGGTTTTCCCGTTCCCCAAACTATCACTTCACGGGCATTATTCTCTTTGGCTTCATGAAATTTCCTAAGCAACGCAGGAAGAACGTGGGAGTTTTGCAAATCATAATTATCATTAAACCCATAAAGGTTTGTTGGCATTACCGAAATAAAATTACAGCCATATTGGTCCCGGTACGCGTCGCACATTTTGATACCGGCAATTTTCGCGATAGCATAAGCGTCGTTGGTTTCTTCGAGTAATCCGGTTAGCAGGTATTCTTCTTTTAAAGGCTGCGGCGCTAATTTTGGATAAATGCAGGTAGATCCGAGAAACATCAGCTTTTTCACATCCATTTTATAACATTGATGGATGACATTGCTTTGAATCATAATGTTTTCGTAGATAAAATCTGCTTTGTATTGATTGTTTGCTATGATTCCGCCTACTTTCGCGGCAGCGAGAAAAACATATTCCGGTTTTTCGGATTCAAAAAAATCAGCAACTGCTTTCTGATCGATCAGATTGAGCTCGGTCGATGTTCTCGTAACGATATTTGTATACCCTTTTTCCTGCAAATCCTTAACGATAGCGCTTCCAACCATACCACGATGGCCTGCTACATATATTTTTGAATTGAGTTGCATGTTTGCTGTAATTATTTAAAATTTTTCATGTGTTGTTCTTTTCTGAAAATCTCCAGATCGGCCTGCATCATTTCTTTCACCAACATATCGAGTGTATATTTCGGTTCCCAGCCTAATTTTGTTTTGGCTTTTGTATTGTCACCGATTAGCAATTCGACTTCCGTCGGACGGAAATAAGCGGGATCAATACTCATTACGACCTGCCCCACTTTAAACGCATAATCCGCATTGGAAGTAGAAACAACTGTTGCAGTTTCATCAATACCTTCACCTTTGAAATCAAGCTCAACGCCCACTTCGCGGAACGACATCCTGATAAATTCACGTACCTCAGTGGTTACTCCGGTTGAAATAACGAAATCTTCGGGCGTATCCTGCTGTAAAATAAGCCACATTGCTTCAACGTAATCCTTTGCATGACCCCAATCCCTTCTTGAATCGATATTTCCCATGTAAAGCATGTCTTGCATTCCCAAAGCCATAGCCGCTACACCGCGTGTGATTTTTCTGGTAACAAAAGTTTCACCACGGCGCGGACTTTCATGGTTGAAAAGAATCCCATTACAGGCAAACATATCGTAAGCTTCACGGTAATTTACAGTAATCCAGTAAGCGTACATCTTTGCAACAGCATAGGGTGAGCGTGGATAAAATGGCGTCGTTTCTTTTTGCGGCACTTCCTGAACCAAACCATACAATTCTGATGTAGAAGCCTGATAAATTTTAGTTTTTTTGGTCATTCCAAGCAAACGAACAGCGTCAAGAATACGCAATGTTCCGATCCCATCAGCATTAGCAGTATATTCAGGAACATCGAAACTCACTTTTACGTGGCTCATCGCACCCAGATTGTAGATTTCGTCTGGCTGGGTTTCCTGAATAATCCGGATCAGGTTGGTTGAATCACTCAAATCGCCATAATGCAATTTAAAATGCTGGTTGTCAACATGGGGATCTTCATAAATATGATCGATACGCTGCGTGTTAAACAAGGAGCTTCTTCTTTTGATGCCGTGAACCATATAGCCTTTCGACAATAACAATTCGGCTAAATAAGCACCATCCTGCCCTGTAATTCCTGTAACTAAAGCTGTTTTCATGTTTATTAAAATATATTTTATTTATCGTTTTTCAATTCTTCTGCGAGCAACAAATCCAAGGTGTCAAAAATAGTCAAATTGTATTGCCAACCCAACTCTGATTTCGCTTTTGTGTTATTGCCGAACATATCTTCAATTTCAGCAGGACGATACAGTTCGCTACTGACTTGGCACGCGCTTTCCGGGATGCCTAATTTATTAAAAATATAGTAAATAATAGCCCTTAATGTAATTGATTCTCCGGAACAAATTAAATAATCTTCCGGCTTTTCCTGCTGAAGCATTAAATACATGGCTTCAATATAATTAGGCGCATAGCCAAAATCCCGTTTGACATCGATGTTGCCTACAAAAAGCACATCCTGTTCGCCTTTGCTGATCCTGATACTTTCCCTGATGATTTTTTTAACAAAGAAATTCGGTTGGCGCAAATAGGATTCGTGATTGAACAACACACCGCAACTCACATGCATATCGTAGCTTTCGCGGTAGTGAATGCAGGTGAAATGGGCTGCAGCTTTTGAAATGGCATACGGACTTAATGGATGCAATACGCTGTTTTCTGTAATCGGAAGCGTGTTGACACGTCCATACATTTCGCTGCTGCTTGCCTGATAAAATCGGGTTTTCGGATTTATTTCTTTGATCACTTCCAATAAATTAAACACACTTATCGTGTTAAATTTAAAAGTCTGAATAGGCATTTTAAAAGATTGATATACTGAACTTTGGGCTGCCAAATTATAAAACTCTGCAGGTTGGTATTTTTGAAATAAAGTTTCGATTTCGAATCTGTGAAGTAGGTTGCAGCTTTCTAATTCTACCTGGTCTTCTATTCCGAGATATTCCAATCCGCTGGTGTTTATCGGACTGTTTTCGCGCACTAATCCAACAACCTTATAACCCTTATTAAGGAGTAACTGTGCGAGATATGCACCGTCCTGACCTGTAATTCCTGATATGATGGCTGTTTTTTGTTTCATTCGGCCAATGCTTTTTTATAAACTGCCAAGCAATCCTCAGCGGTTTTTTTCCAGCTGAATTTCTCAGCCTGCAACAATCCTTTCTTGGAATATTCGTTTCGCAATACTTCATTTTCTACCAATTGCGCCACTTTCATCTTGAGATCTTCTGCGTTATTGAGCTCAAAATAAACGCCGGCATCACCTGCAACTTCAGGAAACGAACTGTGGTTTGCCAAAACAACCGGACAACCGCATGCCATCGACTCGAGTACCGGAATTCCGAAACCTTCATACTCTGAGGCAAATACAAAACATTTCGCATTTGAATAATAGGCCGCAAGTTCGTTATCTTCAAAATTTCGCTGCATGACTTGTGCCGAAATTCCGAGGCTTTCCAGCAATTGCTTTTCGTCTGGCTCAAACCTGTTTCCGCCAGCACACATGACAAATAACTGCGGATTGTCTTTTAGCAAAGGTGCGATCGATCGGATAAAGAAAATGAAATTTTTATAAATCGTACGGTTTCCAACAAACAAAATATAATTTCCAGGCAAATCAACCGCGACAGACTGATCGATTTTAATACTTTGCGAGAGATAAACCACGTCTATTTTACCTGCGTCAAGTTCTGGGTAAAAATGCAGAATGTCTTTTTTGGTATTGTGTGATACCGCTATAATCCTTGTCGCCCGATGCAACAATGCTCTTTTTCGTTCAACCGTTATATGATCATCTGTAAAATATTGTGGCAGAATCTCATGGATCATATCATGTAAAGTCAGAACAAATGGCTTGTCCTTAAGGTATTCTACAAAATACGGATTGTAATAAGTTGAAACAAATACATCAAAATCCTGTTTTTGAAGCGCTTTTATCGTATTGTCAATATTTTCTTGCTTGAGCTTTTTATCGATTTTTCTGCGTACAGATCTTGAAAAAATTTTTGAATTGGCAATATAATTCCATATCCTGCCAGAGATCGAATATTCTTTTAAATGAAAATTATCTGAATACACCAAAGGAAAATCAACCTCAATTCCTTGCTTTTGTAAAGCTACAAAAACTTCAGTATGGTATCTGGAAATACCTCCATACCGTTGTTCGTTATACGTTTGCGGATCAATAAGCAACTTCATGCTGTACATTTAATGATGCCGCTTCGCGGTATATTTCTAATGATTTTTGTGCAGTCTTCTCCCATGAGAATTTTCTTGCCTGCACCAGGCTTTTATCGATATATTCTTTTCGTAAGTTTTCATCCTCCAGTAAACTTAATATTTTATTCCTGAGATCTGTCGGATTATTGAGCTCAAAATACACACCTGCTTCACCGGCAACTTCCGGAAAAGAACTGTGATTGCCCAATACAACCGGACAACCGCAAGCCATAGACTCAAGTACCGGAATTCCGAAACCTTCATATTCAGACGGAAAAACGAAGCATTTAGCATTTGAATAATACGTCGCAAGTTCATTGTCCTCAAAATTCTGCTGAATCAGTTTTTCGGAAACGCCAAGATCGGCAATCAGCTGTTGTTCTTTGGGCTTGAATGGATTGCCGCCTGCGCAAACTAAAAATAAATCTTTTTGTGCTATCAAAACCGGAGCGATTGCTTTCAGGAAAAAATCAAAATTCTTATAATCACTGCGGTTTCCTACAAAAAGAATATATTTTTCGGGCAATTGTAATTTTACATTTTCGTCTCGTTTGATACTGTATGACAAATGAACTACTTCAATTTTATCAGCGTTGATATGAGGATAAATGGCAATGATGTCATTTTTGGTACTTTGGGAAATGGCAATAATCTTGTTTGCTTTTTCCATAAGCAACTTTTTATCGGGAACTGTACTTTTATCACGTACAAAATACTGCGGTAATACTTCATGAATCATGTCATAAACCGTTAGCACAAAAGCTTTTCTTTGCAAGCTTTCGAGAAAATAAGGAGAATAATATGTTGGGATAAACAAATCAAATTGTTGCTTTTCCAGTAAATCTGTAGTTAATTTTCGGTTGTGCTTCCTGAAAAATTTAGCGACTTTTTTATTGATGAATTTTGGCCAGAAACCTGGATCAAATAAAACATTCCTATAGTTTTGGAACAATCCGGCTTCTTTGAGATGAAGATTATCCGAATAAACCAACGGACAAACAATCTGAACACCATCAAACTTATTCAAAGCAAGATACAATTCGGTATAATACCTGGAAATCCCTCCAAATTTTTGCTCGTTATAAGTCTGCGGATCAAGTACTATTTTCATCAAATGCCGTTTATGCGCTAATTTTCAGCAAAGATAATTTTATTTAAGACAAAAGCCACGCTGTTGAAAAATAATCTGTGTCCGGAACCGCAATAGTTAATATCTTTGGACTGTTATTTTTATTTCCAATTAATGTCTGAAAATCTGAACTCCGAACTCAATACCGAAATCCACAATGCCTTTGAGATTATCAAAAACGGCGGCATTATCCTCTATCCTACAGATACTGTTTGGGGAATTGGCTGTGATGCCACCAACCCCGAAGCGGTCGCGAAAATCTTCAAACTCAAGCAGCGCGCAGAAACGCAAAGCATGATTTGCCTGATGAATGGCGAAAAAATGATGTATAACGTATTCAAAGAAATTCCCGAAGTAGCATGGCAAATTCTGGACTTATCCGAAAAACCCACTACGCTGATCCTTGACAATCCCAGGAATGTCGCGCCAAATATTATCGCACCCGACAAAACGCTCGCCATACGCATTATCAAAGAACCATTTTGCTTTAAGCTTCTGGAACGCATGAAAAAGCCACTGGTTTCCACTTCAGCCAATATCTCCGGTCAGCCTACGCCAAAATCTTTCAAAGAAATCAATCCTGAGATTATAAAAGGTGTTGACTATGTTGTAAATTTGCAGCAGGACAAAATCGGCGGAAAACCTTCGACAATTATCAAATTAACGAATGACTCACAGGTGAAGATTATTCGCAAATAGTTACTTCAAAACAGATCAATGAAAAGCAAAACTTCCTATACCGAAGCGCTCGACAATCCAATATTTCAGATCATTTCTCAGGCTTCCGCCGAACTTAACGGTGAAAGTTATGTCATTGGCGGATTTGTAAGGGATTTGATTCTAAACCGTGATTCCAAAAAAGACATTGACATTGTAGCAGTAGGAAGCGGAATTGAACTGGCGCTAAAAGTTTCTGAATTGCTTCCGCGAAAGCCGAAAGTCCAGGTTTTCAAAACCTACGGAACCGCAATGCTGCGTTTTGAAGATACCGAAATTGAATTTGTAGGCGCACGCAAGGAAAGCTATCAACTCGAAAGCCGCAATCCTGTGGTTGAAGACGGAACACTTGAAGACGACCAAAACCGTCGGGATTTTACTATCAACGCTTTAGCGCTCTCTTTAAACAAACATACTTTTGGCACACTTTCCGATCCATTTAATGGTTTGGAAGACATGAAAAACAAATGCATTAAAACGCCTCTGGATCCTGATATTACTTACTCTGACGATCCTTTGCGAATGATGCGCGCGATTCGGTTTGCTAACCAGCTGGATTTTAAAATTGACGAAAATTCCCTGCAGTCCATATCAGAGAACAAGGAGCGAATCCGCATAATTTCTGGAGAAAGAATTGTAGAGGAACTCAATAAAATACTCAGCACCGACAAACCCTCAACCGGATTTTTGCTGTTGTACAAAACCGGTTTGCTTGACATTATACTTCCTGAGTTGACCGCCTTAAACCAGGTTGAAGAGATGGAAGGCCATACGCACAAAAACAATTTCTACCATACGCTTGAAGTCGTTGATAACATTTGTCCGAATACCGACGATGTGTGGCTTCGCTGGGCTGCTTTGCTGCATGATATTGGAAAAGCACCCACAAAAAGGTTTAATAAAAAGCAAGGCTGGACTTTCCACGGACATGAATTCCTGGGCGGAAAGATGGTGAAAAAGATTTTTGAGCGGCTGCACATGCCGCTGAACAACAAAATGAAGTTTGTACAAAAAATGGTGACAATGAGTTCACGGCCGATTGTATTGTCGCAGGAAGTGACTGATTCTGCCGTGAGGCGTTTGGTTTTTGACGCGGGTGAAGATGTAGAAAGCCTGATGACGCTATGCGAAGCCGATATCACGACTAAAAATCCGGCAAAGTTTAAAAAATACCACCAGAATTTTGATACCGTACGCCGGAAGATTGTAGAAGTCGAAGAACGCGACCAGGTACGGAATTTTCAACCGCCCATTTCAGGGGAAGCAATCATGGAAATTTTCAGCCTGAAACCTTCACGCGAAATCGGTGTCCTGAAAGAAGCCATAAAAGAGGCAATCCTCGAAGGAGAAATTCCGAATGACTATGACGCTGCCTTTAATTTTATGATGCGACGCGCGGAAAAAATGGGCCTCAAAAAAGTTTAAAAACGAATACATCAATTATAGCCCCGATAGCAGCGGCATCCTTTTCCTGACTTTTTCAGGCAGGAAAAGATAGAGCGGATAGCGGGACAAAACATACATAAGACTTCTAAATTCCTGCTTTAAAATGAAAAAAAACGATAGATCTGTTATTATCTGGCTGCTTTCGGGCTGTTTTTTAGTGTTTGTTATGGTGGTGGTGGGCGGAATCACGAGATTGACCAATTCCGGGCTGTCGATGACCGACTGGCATTTGGTGACCGATACTTTTCCGCCGCTCTCTGAAGCGAAATGGCAGGAAGCTTTTGAGCGTTACAAACAGTTTCCGGAGTATCAGAAAATTAATGTTTTCAACGACTTCACGCTTTCGGACTATAAATTCATTTACTTCTGGGAATGGTTCCACCGCTTTATTGGGCGTATCATCGGTATTGTATTCATCATTCCGTTTGTCTATTTCCTGATTCGGAAAAAAATAGACAAACCCACACTTCACAAATGTTATGTACTTTTAGGAATGGGTGCTTTGCAGGGATTTTTTGGCTGGTTTATGGTGAAAAGCGGGTTGGTTGACAATCCCGATGTTAGCCATTTCAGATTGTCTTTGCACCTCACTTTTGCATTTGTGACGTTTGCTTATACACTTTGGGTGGCGTTAGATTTAATATATGCAAAACGGTATGCAGCCATCCTGCCATTGCGAAAAATAGCACGATATGCTTTGGCGGTTTTACTGATCCAGATTATTTACGGCGGATTTGTTGCCGGATTAAACGCCGGATTAATACACAACCATTGGCCGATGATGAGCGAAGGACAATTGGTCCACGAGAGCGTTTTCCTGGAACAGAAAAACTGGCTTTTGAGTTTTACCGAAGGTAAAAGTGGTGTGCAATTTGTTCACCGGACGATGGCTTATGTTGTTGTCGGAATGATCGCATTTTTGTTTTTCAAAAGCAGAAAGTATACGCTTACCGCTGAACAAAAAAACGGATTGAATGCTTTATTGGTTATTGTGATTTTGCAATTTGCTTTGGGCGTTTTTACATTGCTTTACAGTGTTCCGCTATGGCTTGGGCTGGCGCATCAGGTGATGGCTTTCTTTCTACTCACAGCAATGACATATACTTTACACCGGCTGTCAAAATAGGCGATAAATCATTATAGAGATAATCTATACTTAACTTTTAATTATTTGAATTCAAGTAGTTTGAGATATTTTATGTAATTGATACATTTACGACAAAATTAACCAATCCAGTTTTTGAAATCGGATACTTTTTCCCTGCTTACTATTACTTCTTCTTCTTTATAACTCGGCAAAATCACCTTTAAACGCGAGTTGCTGTAAAGAAGGATTTCTTTGATTGCTTTGAGCGGAATGATAAATTTCCGGCTGATACGGTAGAAGTTTTTCGGGTCTAATTCCTGTTCTAAAACTTCCAATGTGGATTCGATTAGGTAATTCCGGTCATCAAAAGTGTGAATGTAGGTGCCTTTATTTTCACTAAAAAAACATTCAATTTCATCTATCAAAATTACTTTTAGATGCTGTCCGATTTTAACCGTAAACCGCTTTTTATAATTTTCTTCAAACGGATTTGAGAGCATTTTTTTGATCTGCTCAAAATCAAATTGCAGGGTTTCCTGTTTGGGCAATCGGGCTTTGAATTTGGTAACAGCAATTTCAAGATCATCTTCGTCAATGGGTTTTAAAAGATAATCAACGCTGTTCAGTTTAAAAGCCTTCAATGCATACTCATCATAAGCTGTTGTAAAAATGACAGCGCTTTTAATTTCAATCTTATCAAAAATCTCAAACGATAAGCCATCTGAAAGTTGTATATCGAGAAAGATCAGATCGGGATGCTCATTTTTCGAAAACCAACTTACTGCTTCCTCAACCGAATGCAGCATCTCTCCTGCTTCAATGCCGAGCTTTGCCAATTTTCGCTGCAACAATCTCGCTGCGGGCTTTTCGTCTTCAATAATAATTGTTTTCATAAGTTGGCTATTCCCATTTTTTATTATTGCCCTGATCCATTATTTCCCGAATCTTTCTTTCTTCCCATTCTTTTCCGAAAAATATATTTTTCCCAAAAACCGAAAATCCATGAACTGCTAAACCTACGCCCCACAAAGTCGCTGTAGAAAAGGTTTGCCAATGCCAGAATTCACTGTTCCATTTAAAATTAGTAGCGATCAGGAAAATGTTCACAAGCACGTAGATACAAGCATGCAAATAAAATCCTTTTATCCTTTTAACCCTTTTATACGCTTCAATGAATTTGAGGTCTTTACCCTGAAGCTTATCCTCTTCTTCAAACTGGTATTTTCTATATCTTCCCATAACTTATGATTGAAAGTGCCGATTGGCTTTTTGTTCTTTTTCTTTGTCCATGAACTCTTTTATCTTGCGCTGTTCCCATTCTTTTCCAAAAAACGGCATGTAGTTAAATACCCGCATTCCGTGCGCGATTACGCCAATTCCCCAGCCTATCATCGGCCAGTAAAACCAAATCTGGTTCGGAGAGGTGTATAAATTAAGCACTATAAACCCAATATTTACAAAAACATAAGCTGCCAGATTGGAGTAAAATCCTTTTATTTCTTCAACTTTTTTCTTTGCCTGAATGTAGCGGTCCTGGTTATTCGTATCTTCCATGATTGTCAAATTTATTTTCGTGCATTCTTTCTATTATTTTTCTGATGTTGCGTGCTTCCCATTGTTTACCGAATACCACTTCTGTCATAAAAATGGTCAGCGCCTCCACCACAATTATCACGGTCCAAATAATGAGGAGATAACTGGGAAAAGGTCCAAGTGGGGAGAAATTAGTAGCTATTCCAAAATATTGCAATACATAAAAAGCCGTCGCAATTAAATAAATCAACAGGTGGATATAAAAATTCCTCACCTTCCTCACCCTTTTCTTTGCGAGTTCACGCAACTCATTCTCCAGTATATTTTTTTCTGAGGTGCTCATAATTATTTCCAGTTTTGTTTAGATTCTTCTTTGTTAAGCAACTGCCTGATTTTTCTTTCTTCCCAATTGGAACTGTATCCAAATGCTTTCAGCGCGTGCATCGCCAGGCCAAAACCCCAACCACCGGCTGAAAACCAAAACCAATGAAAACCCGGAGTGAATCGTAAATTCACAAATATCAAAACCGGGATAACGATACAATAAGAAGTTAGGTTCGCGTAAAATCCTTTGAGCTCTTCCACGCGCTTTTTAGCCCTGTAATAAGCATTGTCTTCATCATAATCTGCTGCTGTGTCCATAACTGTAATTTGTTTGGTTAGGATTGGTATTTTAACTGTAAATGTGTTTTCGTTCTGATTGATGAGTACTTTCCGGTCGGTTATTATGCCGTATCGGTTAATGATATTTTGCAAGCCAACACCTTGCCTGTCCTGCATCACCTCTTTCTTCTGAAAGTCATTCTGGACTGCCAGATAATCGCCATCAATAAAGATCCTGATATGCAACGGCCGCTGTTCACTCACAACATTATGCTTAACCGTATTCTCCAGCAAAAGCTGAAGGGAAAGCGGAACTACTTTGGCTTCCGGACTAACATTCTCCGGCAATTCATAAAAAAGGCTGTTCTCAAAACGCATTTTCAGCAGATTCATATACGTCCTGGCAAACGACAATTCTTCTTCAACCGAAACCAGTTCCTTGTCTTTTTGCTCCAAAACATAACGGTACACTTTTGATAGCGAAGTCGTGAACCGCTGTGCGTTTTCCGGATTTTCCTCGATCAGCGAACTCAGGACATTGAGGCTATTGAAAAGAAAATGTGGATCAATCTGGTTCTTTAAGCTTTCAAATTTAGCATTGGCAGTGCCTGCGATAATTTTTTGTTGCTTGAACTTATTCTCCTGATAGGATTTGTAAAAATAGAAGGCATACAAGGAAAGCGTGACAAAAAAAGTAATGATAATCGATACAATGTAATTCGAAGCCGTTTCCTTAGCGATAAAACTGGCAAACGACTGCTGTTCCATAAGTACATCTTCAAATACCCGCAACAGGAAAATAACGACAAGCGATGCGATAAATGTACCGGCAAAGCCAATAAGAATACGTTTTTTAGAAAACCTGTCTTTGGCAAAAATCCGATCCAGTACTCGAAAAAGGTACATGTTAACGAACAAAAGTGAAATCGTATACAACGTTATGTACCCAAAATTAATCAGCAGCTTTATATTAAAATGCATCTCATTTCCCAAGAGCAGGTTGAGCAATTGCATTACGATAAAAATGATACCGCTCAAAGCAAGCCCTTTGATTAAATATTGGTACGTTGGTTTCATAAGTTAACCTCTTATTTTTTACATTCTTTCTGGGCTGCAAGCGCTCTATCCAATCCCCATTTCGGAGAGAATGGTGTTTCAGGCTTGAACTTTTCAAAAAGCCCGATTGATTTTTCAATCTGCGCGCACATTGGCTTGGTAACGGTTCCGAAGTATCTGGCACCTCCAATTTCATATTCTGCTCTTCCAAAGACGGCTCTCGGATTTTCGGGCGCAATTTTCAATGCCTGGTCATAATTATCCATTACTTTTCCCGAGAGCGTCATGCCGTAAGTCATCGGATCAAATGCAACCCAACCAGTATAAATCAACGCCTGCAGCACTAAAATTTCAGCATTGTTCGGGTCTTTTGCCATTTCAACATCCAATGCGTTTTGTGCTTTGGTAAGCAATGCATTTACTTTTTCTTTGTCTTTTGTGCCAAATGATGCCGTGGTGTTGACCAATGCTACGTAATAATTAGGGAGCCAGCTTCCCTTTTCTGCCGCGGCAATGCGTTCAAACATATCCGAAGCTTCCGTGTTTTTTCCTTCTCCCCAAAGTGCAAAGGCTTTTTGCATTCCTGCTTCAAATTTTCCCTGTGCTTGTGTAAAGCCTGAAAGTAAAATAACTACTGCTAAAATAAATTTTTTCATATTATTGGTTTTTTAATTATTGACTGCTATTTTTATTTTTGAATTGTTTTGTAAAACGAACTTGGCATCGGCATATTTAGGGGGACCCATGAATCCTTTTGCGTTGTTGGAAGCGGCGTAGCTTTCCGTCGGGATTCCCATAAAACCGGTATCCATTTTTCCGTTATTGTTTTCGTCATGGTAGATCGAAACCGCATATTCGCCTTTTTCCAATCCTTCAAAAGTAACTGATGCGTGGCTGTTTTTGATATCGCCGCCCACACTTTTAAAAGTGGTCTTCAAAAAAGTGCCTTCAGAGTTGTACAATCCTACTTTTACTCTTCCGTCATCACTTTTAAATCCCGACATTTCAACAGTCAGGTTGATTTTTTGCCCCTGCATCAAAACTGTAAGCAACAGCATCGATGATAATAATATTGTTTTCATAAATTTTATGTTTTAAATGTTTGACAAATCTATGTCGGTTTTATGCGTTTAAAAATTGATCCTTACCGAACTGTCGATTAATCAGGATGAATTGTATTATAAATTATTCAACTGGTTGTCTTTTTTATTGTCGCTGATCGTCCAAAAGAAACCAACGAAGAAAAACCGGTCTGCTGTTGGCGTAATGGCTTTCCTGTCGTAGATTCCATTGGCGTTCGGACTATTGGCATATTGATAACCAAAAACATTTTCAGTACCGATGATATTCGACATTGAAAAATACAATATCTTTTGTTGCGACAGCAAATACGCCCAGCTAAAACTCAGGTTATTGAATGACTTGGTTTTGCCGTTCATGAATTTCACGTCATTCGGGTTGTCATAAGGCCTGCCTGTACTAAAACTATTGGTTAGGCCAAGTTGCGACTTCCAGTCACTAATCCAATATTTTGTAACGATTGACATAGTATGATCGGCAACAAAATCAGGCGTTACTTTTGTCGGGAAATTTTTATAATCCCTTTTCGTATCAATATAAGAATACGAAATCCAGTATTCAAGATTCTTAAAAGTATAACCGTCTCTCCAGAACAGATCCAATCCCTGTGCATAACCTGATCCGCTATTGGAGAAAGCCGAATTATAGTTCACCACAGAACCTCGGTATTGCGGAGCTGCATCATTAAATGTAACCAGATTGTTATAATCTTTATAATACGCTTCTGCCCTGAAGGTTTTCCTGTCCTTGCTGTATTGGTAATTGAAAATGTAATGCGAGGCATTTTCACTTTCAAACTGATGAAAGGCAGAATATTTAATATAATTGGCATTCGGAGTCTGCGAAAATTCACCATATGCTACCGAAAACTGGCTGTTTTTTGCCACTTTATACCCCAATGATACTCTCGGTGAAATGCTGGTTTCATTGAGCAAATCGCTGTTTGAAGCTCTTACGCCTAACTTAGCGGCAAATTTTTTAGAGAAGAAAATATCCGCTTCGGTATAAATGGCCGCAATATTAGAATCATATCCGTTGTTGCTTTTCACCTGAAACAAACCTGTGTTGTCAAGATAATTTTCATCAAATTGCGTGATGAAATAATCGGCGCCAAAAGACAGTTTAAACCGGTCAGAAAAACTCTTGCGCAATTTTAGTTTCAAATGCGCGGCATTCTCGGCATTATCAGCATCGTTAGTATTGAGTTCAATTTTGTTCTGTCCATAACCATAACTGAGTCCGGTTATCAATTGCCAGCTGCCGAAATTGCCTTTATAAGAAGAATTCAGGTACAAATTATTATTGTCAAGGTTGACTCTGTTTTTTACGAATGGCGTATTGATGTTTTCCTGGTTGATGTCAAACTGGGAAGCGTCAAACGCGGCATACAGTTTAAATATCCCGTTGTTAAAATTATAACGGTAAACCGCTTCGCCCGACAATGACTGATAGGGTTTATTCCAGTCTACATTCTGCGGAATCACAGCCTGATAGGGCGCGAGATTTATATAAGCGGTATTAACGCTCAACGAGCTTTTTTTCCATTTTTGCGTATGCCCTAAACCCAAACCTACAGTCATCAGGGCAATATCAGTTTTGTTCTGCGTCGGTTCATCTTCGGTATTCAGTAACAACACGCTCGATAGCGCTTCACCATATTCTGCCGAATAACCGCCTGTAGAAAATGAAATTCCACTAAATAAAAACGGAGAAAAACGGCCTCTCGTAGGCAGGTTATTCGCAGTGGCGCCATAAGGCTGCGCTACCCTGATGCCATCAACAAAAGTCTGGGTTTCATCGGCTTCGCCACCGCGCACAAACAAACGACCGTCTTCGCCAACATTCTGCGTTCCGGGTAAGGTTTGTAACGCCGCGATAATATTTCCTGCGGAACCCGCCGTTGTTACGATATCCAAAGGCTTTAAAACAGAAACACGCGCTTTATCTCCGGACTGCATCGTTCCCGCGCTCACTTCAACCGCATCGAGCGACGTCACGCTTTCCCTCAGTTTAATCGTACGGTCTTTAAAATCAGCGACATCAATAACCATTTTTGAAGTTTCAAAGATCAGGAAACTAATCACCAGGGTCTGGTTTCCGGTTTCGGTTGTGGTAAAAGTAAAATTCCCCGAATCATCGCTTGAAGTACCATCATAAGTACCTTCAATAAAAACGTTGGCACCAGCAACCGGTTTGCCTTTTTGGTCGGTTACTTTTCCCGAAAGCGTATGTTGCGAAAAACCTGCTAGTGTAAAAAATAAAATGAATAAAGTAAAGATTGATTTCATACTGTTTGATTTTGTTACAGCAAATATATTCCGCAGCCTAAAACTATGAAATATTTAGGAACCGAACTGTAGAATTTTAAGGATGAATTGTAACTCTGGGCAATATATAGTATTTTGGCTGCCTGTTAAAACCAACACAATGAAAAAACGTTTTGTATTCTTTCTTCTAATTTCAGTTGCTTCTTTCGCACAAATCAAGTTCGAAAATGGCTATTTTATTGCTAACAACGGTGTAAAAACCGATTGTTTGATTCGCAATTTTGCGTGGGAATCCAATCCAACCGAAATCGAATACAAACTGGCTCCCGATGGCCGTTCAGCATCAACTTCAATAGCTGAAATCAAAGAGTTTGAAGTCGGCAATAGTTATAAATACAAAAGGTTCTCGGTAAACATAGATCGTTCTTCGGATGATGTTGCCTACTTAAGTACGATTCGCAATCCTGAATTCCGTAAAGAAACATTATTTTTAAAATTGCTTGTAGAAGGTGAGGTCAATTTGTACCAATATGAAGAAACCAACTTTATTCGGTATTTCATAAGCACCGGCGATCATGAAAAAGCGGAGCAGTTGATCCGAAAAGAATACGCGCCACAGCATTCCGCCATCAGCGAAAACAATTATTTCCGGCAGCAATTGGCACTAACCTTACAATCTGATCAGCTGACAGACAAAGATTTTGCAACCGTTAAGTATAGAAAAACCGAATTAGTCGGATTAATTCACAAATACAATCAGTCAAAAAACGGTAATGTGACAAACTTTGAAACAAAGCAAAACCAGAATACGGTGAATTTAAAAGTGGCTGCCGGAATAAATGCCTCAAAACTTTCATTCAATGATTTAAACACAACAGGATACACCTTCGATACGCAAATGGTATTCAAATTCGGTTTTGAAGTCGAAACGGTTCTTCCGTTCAACCAAAGAAAATGGTCGCTGTTTGCAGAACCCAATCTGCAGTCTTACAGTGCCTCCGGGCAAACGAAATACAACCAATTAGTTGAAGCCAAATACAAATTCATAGAACTTCCGGTGGGCGCCCGCCATTACATCTTTCTCAATGACCATTCTAAAATATTCGTCAACGCCGGATTTTTAATGGCGTTTAGTTCCAAATCATTTCTCCGCTATTCCGGACTGGTTTTAAACACCCGCAAGTCAAGTGCTTATTTTCTGGGCGCGGGATACAATTACAAAAGATACAGTGCAGAAATCAGGTGTGCGTTTCCACGTGAGTTGGTGGAACACATCAATTGGGAATCCAATTACAGTGCTATTGGCATTACTTTATCCTATGAATTTCTAAAGTTCTGACAGGGGTTGTAGTTTCTTCCCGATTGTGGGGACAAATTATTTGCTATTATGGGCAAGCTTTTGTAGTAACTAAAAAGAAGAAAATCACTATTTATATTATCTTCGTTTTTCACTTGAACTAAACTCTTTAATGATAAAATTACTTGTGTCATTGCTATTTGGATTTCAATGCTTTCCAAGGTCGATATCAATATCCATGTGGAAATGATCTTTTAACACAACTCCTTTTAGTATTTGAGCATCTTCTGCTTCACAGTTTTGTATAACAAAGACTTCGGCATCTAATTTTTATATCGCCATCCTAAAGCGGATATCTATATTTAGCAACCCAAACTACATGCACCGTTAAATTTGATACTAAGTGGCCATTAGTTCTTTGATAATCCATTAGTCAAAGGCAAAATTTTTAGCAGCTGAAAGCGAAATGCACGAAAGTGCATAGTTTAACTATTTCAAGACCAATATCTGAAAGAAAAAACTTCCGTGCAATTTTATTAGACGGAAGTATCTTTAATTTGCATCAATACTCTTTTTCAACCATTACCAAAATCAGTGGAAAATTTTATTGAAGAAAACTTAATAAAAATAATCATAAACATGATTACCGTGATTTCGCTTAAAATTATTGAATGTTTAAAAAATATATATTCCTAATTATTGCATTTCTAAAGTGTACTTGTATTTTTTCTCAAACAGAAAAACCAATACAATTAGAAGAAATTATAATCTCAAAGAGTAAAATCAATGCTTTAGATTTAGGAATAATTAGTAAAACTCCTAAAATAAAATTCACTAGAGCGGAAAGACGACTTCAAGAAGCAAAATCAGGAATATTAGGACCATTAATTAATTCTTTCAATGGTAAAATAGAGATGCGTAAAAAGGAAATAATTGTTGAAAAAAATGAGATAGCTCTTGAGAAATTAGCAACCATATTTGAAGATGAATATTATTTAAATACGCTTAAAATCCAATTAGAATATATAAAATCCTTTCAATACTATGTAATTGAAAACTCCGATTTTTATCTGGCTTTAACGTCTAATAAAAAAGAGCTGATGATGTTTCTAATGACTAAATTATCATTTGATTTTAATAATTGTGACACTAGCCATAAACTACCTTGACGAAATTGCAAAAAAAATAAGCATGTTTTGGCTAATTATACAATGATAAATCCATGAACGAAAGTTCATATCCAGTAAACATTGCTTAAGCGCTGTGAAGAAAAACTTCAGCAGGGATACTAAAATAATTCTTTAGTTTTTGCGCCATTTTCAATGTGATTTCCCGTTTTCCTGAAACAATTGCCGAAACATGGCCTTTACTGCCAATTATTGGCTCAAGATCTTTAGCCTTCATGCCCATTTCCTGCATTATATTTAATAACTTCCAAAGCATCAAGTTCCGGCAACTGTTAATGTTTGTCGTCATAATCTTTTAGCAAAACCATCAGCAAATCCAGTTCATCGCCCTCCGGGGTATTGGGCTGTACATGGAAAATTTCTATCAATCGCAGGGAAGCTTTGTTATAATCCTCTTCTGTTTGTAGCACTTTCCAGTTCATCGCTTTTTATCATTTAAAATTGCTGTATCAAAAGCAACCGTTTTTATTTGTTGTTAAGCCCCCTGCACATGTTGTTAAGCCTATTGCAACTGTTGTTAAGCCTCTTGCAACTGTTGTTAAGCCTCCTGCATCTGTTGTTAAGGCTCTTGCATCTGTTGTTAAGGCACTTGCATCTGTTGTTAAGCCTCTTGCATCTGTTGTTAAGGCTCCTGCAACTGTTGTTAAGCCTCCTACAACTGTTGTTAAGGCTCTTGCATGTGTTGTTAAGCCTATTGCATGTGTTGTTAAGCCTATTGCATGTGTTGTTAAGGCACTTGCGTGTGTTGTTAAGGCACTTGCATCTGTTGTTAAGGCTCTTGCATCTGTTGTTAAGGCTCTTGCATCTGTTGTTAAGGCTCTTGCATCTGTTGTTAAGCCTCTTGCACATGTTGTTAAGCCTATT
>Ga0247814_10000765_pt1 | contig 22578 bp, 13 predicted proteins | sample UWRJL179409R1_FD_179947 | JGI IMG/M metagenome (GOLD analysis project Ga0247814, IMG submission 179947) | Plant litter microbial communities from Arlington Agricultural Research Station in Wisconsin, United States - UWRJ-L179-409R-1 | ecosystem: Environmental > Terrestrial > Plant litter >... | reverse complement strand
TCCAAATATCCCGCGCCGATCTTTGGATCCAGCATATTCTTACTGACTACCTGAAAAATAAGCGTTTCATCATTTTTATTCAGGTAATTAACACTGCACCCGGCATCTATCAAACATTTAATCAGCTTGACATCTGCCTTTTGATCAAGCGCATAACTTAAAATCGTTTCATCCTGTACTTCGTCATTAAGATTGTCCAATTTGCCGATAAAGCGGCCTAAGAAATCAAGGGTATCTTCTTCTGCCGGGAGGTTCACAATAGCACGAAATACAGATTTATCAAATGAATCATATTCATAAACATCTGTCTCGATACCACCATTCGCTATTAAACTATCAATAATATCAAATGCCTTTCCTCTGAATACCCTGGAATATATAGTTTGCAAATCATTTTCCCTGATATCTTTGGGAATACGTTCGCCACTGTCTAACAAGGCTTTAGCCTGTTCAAAATTATTGTTTAATAGTGCTTCCACTAAAGGGGTCCTGTCTGTCATATTGAAAAAGTAACGGCTTTAAAGCAACTATAGATTTCATGATTAAAAACATGATTTCAATATAGCAGCCAATATTATTCTATAAATCAAAACACTAACGAATTTTCAGGCTTATTATTACCCGCTAATTTTTTAATAAACACATTTACTTTCCACCCTTTACGATGCTTTCATAAACAGCTATACGATGTGTCCTTAGCTTATAGGGGATCTTTTCCTTACTATTACTCATTTGGAAACCTATCGCATGAGATTCCTTCACAGGCATATGACAGTCGATACAGTTTTTAGCAAGCATCACCTTATTTTTTTCAGGCACCATTTTATGCGCATCTTTATGGCAGCTTACACATTTGTTGGAATAGATTTCTACACTGACCTTCGTATTATCGTGAACATCATGACAAGTGATACATTCTGCCTTCCCTACTTTATAACACATACTCGCTTCCAGCAATTGTTTCTGCTTCCCGTGCACATCCGGATCTTCGCCTCTATAAACATTATACTGGGGCAGGGTTTTAAGCGTATCTCCCGGTTTAAAAGAAAATGTTGAAGTCAGCGTTTGTATCCCTGTACCCGAATGACATACCCCACACATATCAATTCTTCTTGTAAACGCCAACGATTTATAACTTACCATATAATTAGCCTTTTTCACCAGTGGATTTTCCTCATGAAATTCTACATGCTGAGCGGCAGGTCCGTGGCAGCGCTCACAATCTATACCAGCGATCAGGGAACCTTTAATGAATTCTTCTTCTACGCCAAAATTAGCAGATTTAACGAGTTTTTTATCAGCAAATGAGCTGTGGCACTCCAGGCAACGCGAAACAATAGGACGTCCAAAATAAATCTGGTCGGTCGGAAAACCAGGACTATTAACCCATTGATGTTCTTTAGTCAAATAATTCAATGGCATCTGCATCAGCTTATCGCCAAACCAGAAAGCAAAAGTATAAGCGCTGATTCCGGCTCCAAACACCATATCTGTATGTTCGGTTTTCATATCCTTCCCGTTGACGATGGCCGACTGATATAAACCATTTTTAAGATGCTTTACACCAACTTTGGTATTTTCACTGAAAAGGAACTCACCGTCCGGCAAATGGAGACTATCTGCAGAATTTGGCTTCGTAACCATTCTTGAAGCACTGAAATGTGCGTTATGCGTATACGATTCTGCTAAATCTTTGTGGCATTTCATGCAGGTAGAACTACCAGCATATGTAGGCCCACGACCGTCCTTACGTTCTATCTGAGTACATTGCACAATCGCAAATACGAAAACGGCCAGAATTAAGAATATAAAAAAGAAACGTCTTTGGGCCATAAAATATTTGGTTGTTCAGATCAGGCAATTGATACCTAAAGTAGTCAAAATATTTTATCCACAGATGGAGATTATTTGGTAGACATCAACTCTTTTAATGCGCGCCTGGACCATTGCGCATTTTTCCGGCGTAAGTATCCGGGTAACAATTTAATTTCTGCACGTATCGCCTGGAATTGCAGGCGGGCATCTGCATTATTTTGTTGCTTTTTTAAGAATTGACCGTAATAATATCTAGCTTCCAGCGAGTGATGGATCCGGATAACCCGCCGGTATCCTTCATCAGCAAGGTCGTTTTTACCTGTACCGTCCAGCGCCCTAACATAGAGCAGTTCATCCTCTGCGATACTAAAACGTCCACTATTTTTCGCATTTAATTTGTCGAAATAGGCAATACTTTCTTCGTACTGCTCATTATGGAAATACTGCCTGGCTAATTGTAAAAAGATTCCCGGATCGTCAACATATAAGCCCTTCAGACAACTCAATGATAAATCTATTGCCTTATCATATTTTTTTTGTTCAGCATAAGCTGCTGAAAGCCCTAATCTATTAGTGATATTATCCGTTATTAAAACCTTACGTTCCCATTCTTTAATCTTTTGCTTGGGCAGGAAGTATTTCTGCAGATTATTCAAGAACGTGCCATGAGTAATTTCAGGCAGTAATTCCATGTAAAAATAAATTGCAACACCAACAAGCGGAAGAAATATCAATAGGTATAACCATTGTTTTCTACCCGTTTTAAGCGCATGAATAATAGCAAGAATCTGTAAGGGGACGGCAAAATAGTAATAGTTGCTCCAAAGTTCAAACATTTTGAGATAGCGTTAATTTGAAAGCGAAGATAATCAATATCAAGCAGTTAATTCAACAGGAATTATTTGATAATTGAAACGATGTAAAAGATGGACCATAGAAGCTGGAAATTCAGATAATCGTTAGTGAAAAGAAAATAACAAAAGCCCTGCAAATATTACAGGGCTTTGAATGAAAATTAGAATTAGAATAAAAGATAAATTTTGAATCCAAGATTGTCGATAAAACCATCTGTACTCATGTTAAAGCTAGTTTGCTTTGTCTTATAGTCCTGAAAGTTAGTGTTATTTTGCTCCTGACTATTATAAGAAATATTCGCTGATAATAAGTTTGTTTCGAAAGCGAAGCGCTTTGAAACAAACCAGGTTAAACCACCATATCCACCCAGAGAGTAACTGTTACCCGTTGCCGTATCTTCCCGTTGGTTTGTTGTCCTATTATAATTTTTTTGCTTTGAATACGAATAACCTGCTTTACCACCTGCATATGCATATAAGGTCTTTATCAAAGGATAGTATCTCTGATAGGTAAGATTTCCACCATACAATTTACTTGACTGATCAATATTCTCATTAGTACTAAATTCATTAGTCCCATAATTTAGGTCTAGCCCTACTCTGGTATTGTCTTCTATAAACAGCCCATAACCCAAAGTAAAGGATCTTGTTTTGTTTTCATTCCTAATTTCCGGACTGTTATTATACTCAGTCTTACCACTGTTAACATTTACACCGAACCCTAAAGTATTGGTGCCTTTCGTTTGTGCATACCCACATAAGGACAGTGATGCTGCCAGTGCGGTAAATAATATTTTTTTCATTATGTGTGTTGTTAAGCCATAAAATTAAAATATTTATTTCAAATTAGTAGAAATATTTGAAATATTATTTTTACAGAAGGAAAACGAAGACAAATTAGAAAACCACAAGAAACGATCTTTATCAAATACAACAAAAATAACACAAGCCGATTTCTGTTTTAGAGGTCTATTTTTCATTATTTCCTGATATGCTTATTAAAAAGGGCTAAAAGCAATTGGTTATTAATTTAGACTACTGCAATTACCTGCAGGCAGAATTTGAATCTGCACCTTTCCCCTTAGGGAATATCATACCGAAGTATTACCAATTTACGGCACCTTTTTATTATTTTTAAATAAACCTGCAATCAATAAACATAGCTAGCTGAGAGGTATATTTATGTTTAATTACGGCATATGTGTTATAAGGGCGATATTCGGTATATGTGAGCAAAAGCTCCAACTGCTCTACCAAATTCTGAGCTACTATGGATCATCCATAGGCCGGGATCGAACCGGCGACACGAAGTAGCATATATCTACGGCACCTTAATGATAATTATAAAGAGCAACCAGCGAACGCGGGACGGAGGAATCGCTTTGGGACTCGAACCCACACTATAACCTGCGTTATAATGACCAACCTCCTTCATGTGGGCGAAGTAACCCGGTTCTACGGCATCTTTATATTTTCAAATTTCTTGAAGTATGGGAACATACCGTTCCCATACATAATTTATAGTTCTGCTTGACAGATTACATCTAAAGCCTTTTCTCCATTCTCCAGCGCATCTAATACTTCAAAAACTTTATCGCTCCAGCCGGCTATTAGGAATACACTATTACGCAACACTTGTAATGGAGCTTGCCCATAGCCTTTCAGATCAAACATATACAATTTTGCATCTGGTGCAACTTCCGCTCTGTATCTCAACCACAAGGCATGAATATGATCACCCGTTGTAGAAGATGTATTATACAATTGGCAGTCAGTAAACAACATTACTTTGTCCATTTTAACTTTCCTGGTTAACAAATCTTTGATTACCAGGTAACCATTCGTTGCATAACCGACTTCACCCTCACGGCGATGGAACTCCATAACGTTTCTTAAGATATTGTTGTCTGGCACTACTATTGTCTTCCATGTATCACCGAACATACCCACTTCCACATTTTTACAACGTGATTGTAACAACATTGCCAACATCAGACCTACATCATACAGTAGTATCTTTGACTTTGCAGATACCGGAGTTTGCATCGAACCTGAAACATCACAGGCCAGAAGTACGCTGGATGTATGATCAAATCCTTTGATGTTAACAGCGCTTGCCTCAACTGCTTTTTCTAAAGCAGCCGACAACCGCTCGGCGTAAACTTTGCTCCCGAATAAAAAAGCACTCAGTCTTTCCGTTAGACCTTTTAAAGGAACTTCTCTTTGAGAAACCAATGACAATTCACGATAGGCCGCCAGGTAACGGAAAGGGAACTGTTTAGCCTTGGTCACTTCATCGGGATCAGCTAAGCGTACACACACCTTTTGGAAATGCTCATGACTTATACCAGCCTGCATTATATTGCGCAAATTACGTAATAAAGCCATATAACCTAGTTTACCACTATCTATCAACTCCTCCCATTTGGTACAGAAAGCATTAGCTTTTGCCTCCTCACTATCATAATTGAGTTGACCCAATGCTGATAGCTCAGTTTCCCAGGTATAAGCTGTTCTTAAAGTGCGGCTTACTATTTTATCGAATAGTTGTTGCTGTGCATCATCCTTTGCCTTTGGGTGAACCAAAAATAAAGCATCGCGCAGTTTGATATTACCGTCCCGGTTGTACTTGGCAAACTGATATTCATCAAAGCGATTAAAGGCTGTCACCAACCCTTTTTGGATTTGCTTTGATAACCGGTTTAATTTTTTAGTACCAGTACGCTCATTTAACAATTCATAACAGGCTAGTAGTTCTGTGATCTCATCCGCACGATTAACTACCCCTGCCGTAACCCGGGCAACAAGATCATCACCCGAGTGCGACTTAGCCAGTTCCGTTACCAAAACTAAAGGAACCGAACGCATATTCATTTTAGTGCGGGCATATACTGCCAGCTTTCCCACAAATATGGGATCACACTTTGTTATCAATTTTTGCAGACGGATTAAACGCGCCTCATTCTTTTCATAAAAGGAATCGTTTAAGCTCCAGGTAACAACAGCGGTGTATAGTTCCATTTCCGCAGTGAGCGCAAATGCTTTTGCACCTTCCTTGTTGACTACCTGATCTTTTGTTCTGCTTAAGTTGTTAAATTTCATTTTAAACCTCCTTCTTTCTTATTGTTAATCCAAAGAAACATCTGTTCTGCGCAATATATTTGCGCAGCTAAAATATTTAATTGATTTTAACTCATTAATCTTCCGGCTTTTCCCTTGGATCTGCCATTCTCACAATTCTCGGCTCAAAGCTGGCCAGAACTTCTACCAGATCATTTTGCGCAGCCATAACAGCATGAATATCTTTGTAAGCCATTGGCGCTTCATCCATATCACTACCCATCAGCGTAATACGTTTTTCAATGAGGTTAGCTGCAATAGTTGCTTTGTCCAGTGTTTTAAAAGCGGCACTTCGGCTCATCAGCCTCCCTGCGCCATGGCTTGCAGAATTAATGCTGGTCAGATCTCCTTTTCCACGCACTACAAATCCTGGCGTACTCATTGAGCCAGGGATAATACCCAATACTCCTTCGCCAGCCGGCGTTGCTCCTTTTCGGTGTACCATGACATCAGTACCATCGGCAAGCTTCTCCTGCCAGGCAAAGTTGTGGTGATTTTCTATTCTCTTAATCGGATTAATCCCTAAATCCCGTGCTATTTTGTTATGTATTTCATGGTGGTTAGCGCTTGCATATTCACCCGCGAGATTCATTGCTATCCAGTACTCTTGTCCTTCGTCCTTATCCAGATCAAGCCAGGCCAGGTGTTTTGCTTCAGCAGGCAACTTGGTTTTGGTCATTGCAATCCTACTGTAATGGTTGGCCACCGTACCTCCAAACCCCCGAGATCCGGAATGTGATAACAAGGCCAGATAATTACCCCCGGGAATACCTTCCAAAGCCCCCTCCGCAATAGTTAACTCACCCCATTCTACGAAATGATTGCCCGTTCCGCTTGTCCCCAACTGCGCATAAGCTTTATCCTTTAATGAACGTATAACCTTTGTTTCATTCCATGTTTTACTATCAAACAGAGAACTGTCAAAGTATGATTTTGTCGTACATCCCATACCAAAATAGGTATTGTCGACCAGGATACTTTTCAATTTGTCCTTTTGCGTATCTACCATATTGGCAGGGAGATCGAAGATACTCAGACACATGCGGCATGCAATGTCTACCCCAACAGCAAATGGTATAATTGTATTTGCTGTAGTAGCCAATACCCCACCAATTGGCAAACCATAACCTTGGTGAGCATCCGGCATAAGGGCGCCTGCAACTGCAATAGGTAATTGTATCGCCGTTCTCATCTGTGCTAAGGCGCCCACTTCAATATGTTCTAATCCCCACACCGGGAATTCAGCTATTTCCTCTTTCAATTTAAAATTACTACGCTCCTGTTTCACGAACTTCCCTTCGTTCCGCATAGCAATAACACTATCTGCCAGGTTCTTAAACTTACCGCCTTTTCTTAAGGCATAAGGCATTGGATCATCAATCAACGCCTCCAGATTAGCCAGTATTTCAGACTTAGACATTACCCCGTGTTTCAGCAAGCCATTAGCCACACGACTAAAACTTACTAATATTTCCACATCGTTGATCCCTAATCCTTGCAGTTCACTATTACTGATCTTTTCTTTTTCCATGATCGTTTTATTATTTGATGATACAAAGAAGTACAGGTCCTGCGCAGTGTATTTGCGCAGTAAAAAATAATTCATAAATTCATCAAAATAATTTAATCAGATGCCAGTTAACCGTAATGCCCTCATTCGCTACCGTACTCTTGATCAGTGTTTACAGAACAGACATAAGAGATGGAGTCTCGATGATCTTATTGAAGCCTGCAGTGAGGCACTGTATGAATATCAGGGGATAGACACTGGCGTGAGCAGAAGAACTATACAGGCAGACATGGAAATGATGCGCAGCAACAAGTTAGGTTACGAGGCACCAATTGTAGTAGTGGACAAAAAATATTACACGTATAGTGACAAGGATTATAGCATCACCAACAGTCCTTTAAATCAGCAGGACATGCAGGTACTAACAGAGGTGTCCGACTTGCTGAAACAATTTAAAGGCTTCAACCATTTCACAGATCTTACAGAGATGGTGAGCAAGTTGGAGGACAAGATTTATTCGCAGAAAATGCACAGTCCACCGATAGTAGATTTCGAAAAGAATGATAACCTGAAGGGATTGGAATGGATTGAGGTGATCCGTAAAGCCATTGTAGCCAAAAAAACTATATGTATTACCTACAGGTCTTTCAAAGCGAGGCAGTCGAGCACTTTTTGTTTTAGTGGTTACCTGCTCAAAGAATATCGAAACCGCTGGTTTGTTTTAGGCATGCAACATATGCGAAACTCTCATATCATGAATCTTGCACTGGATAGAATAGAAACCGTAGAAGAACATGACGAAGATTATAAAGAAAATAAAACACTGGATTTGGCCACCTATTATGATGACTGTATTGGTGTAACGAAAAGCCCCGGTCAACGTGATTGTGAGGTTATTTTCTGGGTGAATAATGACAATGCTCCTTATGTCATCACAAAACCTTTACATCATACTCAAAAGCTGTTAAGTAATGAAGCTGGTGGAAAGATCTTCAGTATTAAAGTGATATTGAATTTTGAGCTGGAAAGGGAATTACTGGGTTTTGGGGCTAAAATGAGGGTAATAGCGCCGCGGATATTGGTAAAACAAATCAAGGCACAATTGAATAAGACAATGGAATTATATACATCATTCAACAAAACAGACCAGAAACATGCCTTATAGCAAAATTAAAATTGCGATAGCCATAATTTACTTATTTTGCATTAACTATACCCGAACTTAAATGAACCAGCCAAAGCTACTATTTACGATATTTTTATCATGCATAACTACAATATCATGTGCTCAGGATAGCCTTATCACTAATCTGTCAAAAAAAAATCTGACAACTTTTATAAAACAAGCAGATACATTTACAGGTCTTGGATGGCAAAAAATCATTAAAAAAGCAAATACATCTAATGATATCCTTATCGGAGAAGACCATTTTACAAATGAAATTCCCTACTTTACTTCTGCAATTGCCTCAAAGATTGTATTCGAAAATTTCATCTGTGAGATCGATCCGTTTACTGCGACCATCTTGCAGAGTAAGATTAAAAATCTGTCCAAAGACGCTTTGCAAAACTACGTAGACACTTATGGAAATAGTTTCTCTTTCTATGCCTTCAGCCCGGAATTCGAACTTTTAAAACAGCTGACCCAATCAAATACTACAATCCTCGGAACGGATCAGATCTTACTAATTGGTGATAGAGTAATTTGTAATGAACTCTATCAAACCACTAGGAACAAAACTGCAAAGGAAATCTATAAGCGAATCGCTATCAATTCAAAATTGTATTTTGACAACTTCCTAAAAGACCAAAGCAAGCCGTTTTACCTTTTGACTGACGATTTTGCAAAAAAAACAGACAGTTTATCTAAACTTCCATTGAGTAAAGAAGAGTTGAAGATTATCGATATGCTCAAACTAAGTGCAAAGATCTATAAATCGCAAAGTCATGAGCTAAGGGTTCAATTGATGAAGCACCAACTGATGGAACTTTATAGCAAATGGTCAGGCAAACGAAACCTGTTCAAATATGGCGCGAATCATCTCGCCAGGGGGGAGGGCTTTCTTGAAGTCTATGATATAGGAAACATGGTGAGCAACCTCAATGATGCTAACTATAAAAGCTCCCTGCACATCATGATATTGGGAATTTCAGGTACACAGGCATCTCCATTCGAAGGTTTTCCGTCAGAGAAGATAGATACTGATAGTGACATGCTCAAGACTCTGGAACCTATCATTAAAACAGTTAATGGTGAGCAGTGGCATTGTTTCGACCTAATTCCGTTAAGAAGAGAACTGAATTCGGGGCGACTGAATATTACAGATATCAAACTACAAAGAATAATTAAGGGATATGATTTTTTGGTAATTATCCCAAAGGTTACAGCATCGAAATTTGCTAAACATCACTAATTACCCCTTCTATTTAAAAGTTGATGAATTGCAGAGATGCAGGATTTAATGATACGGCACTTTAAACTGAAATAAAAAAGCTCAGTAGCACTTATACTACCGAGCTTTTTGTGGTCCCGACGAGAATCGAACTCATATCTAAAGTTTAGGAAACTTCTATTCTATCCGTTGAACTACGGGACCAATACCTTACCTGATTACACTTCCATTTGCATGGTTTTGTAAAGGTGCCACAAAAGTAAGTTTTCCATCTGAATTTTCAGACATTAAAATCATTCCTTGTGATAAAATTCCTTTAATTTCTCGGGGAGCAAGGTTTACCAATAAACTAACCTGCTGTCCGATAACTTCTTCAGGAGTAAAATACTCAGCGATTCCTGATACAACGGTCCTTTCATCTATGCCAGTATTTAAAGTAAGCTTTAACAATTTTTTAGTTTTCTCTACTTTTTCCGCAGCAATGATCGTCGCAACACGGATGTCCATAGCACTAAACTGATCAAAATCTATATTTTCCTTAACAGGAACAGCCACAGCATTCGCTTTGGTGTTATCTTCTTTGCTTTGGTTTAACTTATCAATCTGCGCCTGAACCTCTGCATCTTCAATTTTCTCGAACAATAAAGACGCTTCATTTAACTGATGTCCGCGTACCAATAGATTCGTCTTACCAGCATCTTCCCATTGGTGACCACCATAATTCAGCATCTTCATCAGCTTATCTGCAGTAAAGGGCAGGAATGGCTCTATAAGGATCTCCAAGTTGGCAACAATCTGCAAACTGATATTCAGGATCGTACGCACACGGTCTTCGTCAGTTTTGATTACTTTCCATGGTTCTGTCTCTGCAAGGTATTTATTACCTAAACGAGCTACATTCATCACTTCAGTCAACGCTTCTCTGAACCTGTAATTTTCTATCGAAGCACTGATTTTTGCAGGATATAAAGCCAGCTCATCTAGTACTTGCTGGTCAAGCTCAGTTACTTCCATTAACATCGGCACTTTACCGCCAAAGTATTTGTGTGTCAACACAACCACTCTGTTCACGAAGTTACCGAAAACAGCAACCAGCTCATTGTTATTACGTGCCTGGAAATCTTTCCAGGTAAAATCATTATCCTTGGTCTCAGGAGCTGTAGCCGTTAATACATAGCGCAAAACATCCTGTTTATCCTTAAATTCAACCAGATATTCATTTAGCCATACCGCCCAGTTTTTAGAAGTCGAGATCTTTTGACCTTCTAAATTCAGGAACTCATTAGCTGGTACATTATCCGCCAGAATATAATCGCCATGCGCCATTAACATGGCCGGAAAAATGATACAGTGGAATACAATATTATCTTTTCCTATAAAATGCACCAGTTTGGTAGCATCATCTTTCCAATATTCTTCCCAATTGCCTTTCTCTACACCGTTCTGGTTGATATAATACTCTTCCGCTTTAGGATTCCAAACATCAAGACGCGCATATTCAAAAAGCTCTTTAGTGGCCGATATATAACCGATAGGTGCATCAAACCAAACATACAATACTTTTCCTTCTGCATCTTTAACCGGTACTTTAACACCCCAGTCCAGATCCCTAGTCATTGCCCTTGGTTGCAAACCTGCCTTTAACCAGCTTTGACACTGACCGTAAACATTTGGTTTCCATTCAGGATGACTCTCAATATATGTTCTTAATTGCTCTTCATATTTTTCTAAAGGCAGGAACCAGTTTTTAGTCTCTCTCCTTACTGGTGGTTCACCGGATAATGTAGATTTTGGATTGATCAGATCAGTCGCATTCAATGTACTGCCACAGTTTTCACACTGATCGCCATATGCATGCTCGTAACCGCATTTCGGACAAGTTCCTGTGATATATCGGTCTGCCAGAAAAGACTGTGCCTTCTCATCGTAGTATTGCTCCGTAATCTCTTCCGTAAAAACACCTTTATTATAAAGTGTTTCAAAGAAATCAGATGCAGTCTGGTGGTGCATCTGAGAAGAAGTACGGTGGTAAATATCAAATGACACACCGAATTCCTTAAAAGAATCACCTATTATTTTATGATATTTATCCACTACAACTTGTGGTGTAACACCTTCTCTTTTTGCCTTTAATGTGATCGGCACACCATTCTCATCAGAGCCGCAAATAAATTTAACATCTCTGTTATTCGAACGCAAATAGCGCACGTAAGTATCAGCAGGTAAATAAACACCAGCTAAATGCCCAATATGTACAGGGCCATTCGTATAAGGCAATGCCGCCGTAACGGTATATCTTTTTATTTTACTGTTATCCAAAACTATTTTTATTATTTTGTCAAAGATAAGTGTTTTACCAATGATTAAACAGCCGCCCCACCTAAAAAAGGGAGACAAAATTGCTATTGTTTGTCCCGCAAAAAAATTAAAGAAGTCAATTGCCCCTGCAATTGCATTATTAGAAGAGTGGGGTCTGGAAGTAATCTTAGGCAAAAGTGTGTATGCATCGTTCAATCAGTTCGCCGGAAACGATGCTTTAAGGGCCTCAGATCTGCAATCTTTCCTAGACGATAAAGATATCAAAGCAATTATAGCGGGACGCGGAGGATACGGCACAATCCGTATTATTGATCAGCTTGATTTTACAAAATTTAATAAACACCCTAAATGGATCGTTGGATTTAGCGACATCACTGTGCTGTTATCCCATTTAATAGCAGTTTGCCAAACACAAAGCATTCACGGACAAATGCCGGGCACATTCGAAGATGCGACTCCGGAATCTCTTGAAAGTTTGAGAAAAGCATTATTTGGAGAATCACTTAGTTATAATTACATCAGCGAATTGCCCAATAAAGAAGGCAAAGCAGAAGGAATATTGGTAGGAGGGAACTTAAGTATCCTCGTTGCCCTGGAGGGTTCAGCATCTGAAATGGACTACACCGATAAAATATTATTCCTGGAAGATGTGGGTGAATATGAATATTCCATAGATAGAATGATGCGCACGCTAAAGCGGAATGGAAAATTATCAAACCTAAAAGGCCTTATTGTAGGTGCTTTTAATGAAACTAAAATGGAAGATATTCCTTTCGGCAAAACCCCTGAACAAATTATATGGGATTTAGTAAAAGATTATGACTATCCCGTTTGTTTTAACTTTCCTGTAGGTCACATAGAGAACAACAGCGCTATGATCAACGGGAAGACAATAGAGCTGCTTATTACTGATAACACTACATCAATAGTCTTCAGCAACAGTTGATACCTTAACGGCAAGCTATCTTTAAACATAATCAACAGAACAAAAATATTATAACAAAAAAGCGGCCCTCTAATTCTAGAAGGCCGCTAAATACTAAAAACTTATTGTTATTGTCTTGTATCCCAGAAAATTCTAGTATTTAAACCCGATTTCTGCTTAGCATTAGGATTCAAATCAATTTCTGATTGTGGATAGTATAGTGATCTTGGTACAAACTGAACTACTGCATTGGCAGGTGGGACAATTGTAGCAGGATAACCTGTTCTTCTCCAGTCAGTCCATGGTTCAACAAGTACACCAAAGTTTGCAACATATTTTTCATTGATAATCTGCTCTAATTGTTGCGCAGGTGTTCCTGCTAACACACCACGAGTAGCGAGATATGTAGTAATATCACCAGCAGCAACACCTGCATCATTCATCGAAGCTGTAATACCAGCAACGAAAAATGTCTGTGCAACACCTGGTGATGCGAATCTAAGTGCAGCCTCTGCTCTGATAAAATTATATTCTGCAAAAGTGAGCATCCTGATAGGTGCATCTCCTGCATAACTTCCACCTGATAACGCACCTCTCAAATAAGTATTAAACTTTGAATAATTCTGAGAAGGTGTAGCCCCACCAATACTACCTAAATATTGACCTGAACCTGCAGGATATTGAGTAAAATAAAACGGTCTTCTTGGATCTGCCTTACTATTCATTAGGGATACAAGATTATTGTTTGCTACCAAATATCCAACACGCGCATTTTGGTACTGATCAATTGGATTTTGAGCCCCGGCTTGTGCTCTAAAAGTCATCTGAAAGTTATCAGCATTATCCGCCATGAAAAGAGCACCTGAATTAACCAACTGATCAATTTGTGCTTTAGCAAAAGCAGGATCTTTTTCACTGTAATGTATAAATAATCTAAGTTTAAGCGTATTAGCAAATTTTACCCAATTAATTTTAGCAGCATCAAAATCACCAGTAAATATGGTACTACTAACTCCTGGAGACTTAATAGAAGTTGTCGCATTAACTTCAGCGATACCTTCATTTAATAATGTAATCAGGGAAGTATAAATTTGCTCTGCACTATCATATTTTGGTTGCGTATTCAAAGTTATCTGCTGCGTTTCTGAGTAAGGTATATCTCCATAGAAATCTACATTAGTCTGATACGCATAAGCTTTAAGAATCTTTGCTACTCCAGAATAATGAGGACTTCCTTCCGCAGTTGCCTTAACAATGATATTTTGTGCATCATTTAAAATTGTTGCATACATGGTTGCCCAAGCATTGTTTGAGTCAGACCCCTGAAGAAGATATTTCTCATAATCCTGAGTCTGATTTTGTGCACCTGCACTCTGACCAGAAAATTGCTGTGCAATAATTGAGCTAAATCTATTCATATCACTTCCGGCGTAGAACCCTACGTTAACCGTCAACGAACTCATTTGCTGATCAATGGGTGCAGAGCTAAGCGCATCAGGATTTGTATTGATATCGAAAAACTTTTTGCATGAACTTGTTGTCAATATACCTACCATAAAAAATGAGGCTATGACTATATATCTTAATTTTTTCATATAATTCACAATTTAAACTTATAATGTTATTTTCAAATTCACACCAAACGTTCTTGAACTTGGTTGTGAGTTAAATTCCAGTCCTTGAGCATTACTAATACCTAAAGCATTTTGCTCAGGATCAAAGTGAGGATAATTTTTAGCTCTCAGATAAAGGTTTCTTCCAAATACCCCTAACTCCAAACCTCTAAAAGGTGTTTTTCTCAATACGTCCTGTGGCAATCTGTAATTTAAGGCTGCTTCGCGTACTCTGAACCAGGAAGTATCATAGATATACCCTTCTGCAGCAACATATTTACCAGTATTTCCATAATAGCTTTGAGAGGTTATCATAGTTGTATTAGCCTGTCCAGCATTAGGACCAGATGCATATACTCCTTGATAGATATATGGTCTAGTCAATGTAACATTATCAGCCTCGAAACGTGGAAACTCTCCTGTCTCTGCAGCAACACCATTACGTTGAACGTCAGCTATATTTCTAGAATATTGATCTCCACCTTTACGAATGTCTAAGAGTACAGACAATGAAAAGCTTTTATAGTTGAAATTGTTACTGATACCTACAGTGTAATCAGGATTAGGATTTCCGATTTTAACTACACCGGCAGTAGGCAATGGTAAACCAGCCGGGCTAAGTAATAACTGACCAGCGTCGTTACGCTGATAAGCGGTACCATAAATCTGTCCGTATTCATCACCAGCAACCAATCTGATATTTGGAGTAGTAAAACCACCCAGGAAGATATTAGCTACTCCCGGAGCAAGCTCATCAACTACTGATTTGAATTTGGTAAAGTTGGCACTAATATCCCATGAAAAATCTTTCGTTTTTAAAGGAGTTCCACCAATCATAAATTCTAATCCTTTTGTAGAAAGACTACCTGCATTTTGGTATACTTGAGTAATTCCTGATGTTGCCGAAACTGGTACAGGCAAGATTACATCGCGTGTTTTTCTGTTATAGATACTAGCATCGAGGGTCAATCGATTATTGAAGAACCCAAACTCTCCACCAAATGAGATTTCTCTTGTAAACTCTGGCGTAAGATCAGGATTACCCGCAGTATCATCCTGAGTAAAACCAGCTAAACCGTCATAAGGGAAAATAACTTCAGGACCTGATCCATCACTAGCTCCAGAAATATCATAATAGGTAGAAGTACTATATACTGGTGCTCCCTTTCCAACTTCACCAATACTTGCTCTGAATTTAATCAGATTAACATAATTATCAACTTTTAAAGCAGGGAAGGCCTCAGTCGCGATAAAACTTAAAGCAGCACCAGGATAAAAGATAGATCTATTTGCTGGTGTCAGAGTAGATGACCAGTCATTTCTTGCTTTAACATTCAAAGACAGATATCCTTTATAATCCACTACAACATCAGCAAAAACACCCATTACTCTTGATCTTTCAGAATAAATCGTCGGAGTGTAGATCAATGCATTCTTCATATTATCAAAATGAGGAATAACTAACTCATAACCATCTAGTCTATTATTTGAAAGATAATTTTCATAAATCTCATTACCTAAAGTCGCGCTTAGATTGAAGTCTCCGAATTTGTGATTAGCATTTAAGGTGAAATAAGAGTTTAAATTTCTAACACTGTTATTTTGATCTACAATACCACCTACACCATTTGAATTTGCGCCGGCGAATCCACCACCTCTATTGCCAATTTCATCAAAACCCTTACTTCTTAAACTGTAGAAATCAGATCCTACTTTCAAATCAGCATTCAACCAGTCTGTAAATTTGTATTTTGCATTTACGTTACCTAAAACACGGTTCACTTCATCATTGTATTTATTGTATTTTATAGTCCAGTATGGATGATCCTCACCACCAGCCCATAATTGATTTCCATTTTCATCCTCAAAAGGCATATTAGTCAAGTCGTAACTTCTCGGAGTAAAATAAGCCCTGAATAAAGGATTGGACAGCTGATTACCTTGTAATGTTCTGATTGAGCTCGTATTTGTATAAGTAATGGACGCACCTACAGTTAGCTTACTAGTTATATCAGTTGTTCCGCTAAATGTTAAGTTATTTCTTTTCAACTTATTGTTATCAATCAGATAAGTTTCAGTAGCATTACCATATGCAATACGCATTGTCGACTTATCGTTTCCACCAGTGAAACTGATATTGTTCTGTAAATTATAAGATTGTTGGAAGATATCCTTCACATTATCAGGATGCGCCTGTAACACCTCAGGATTACCGAAAGCATTGGTAATTGTTTGTCCCAGTATTTTAGGACCCCATGAAGTAGAAATACCACTACCTGCGACTGTAGGATTCCCAATATTGCCAGTAGGACCGGTCGTCAACAATCCGTTTGTACCTTGTGCATATTCGTTTTGGTATTTAGGCAATCTGTTAATATTACCCAAACTATAGCTGGTATTATACGTAATCGTTCCTTTATCTCCTTTTTTACCCTTTTTAGTAGTTATTAAAATCACACCTGATGCACCTCGTGGTCCATAAACAGATGTTGAGGCTGCATCCTTTAAAACCACCATGTTTTCAATATCCTCTGGGTTAATATCAATAGCTCTACTAGATACCGCTGCACCAGTTTGTAGCTGATTTGCGCCCCCGCTATTATCAATAGGCACACCATCAATTACATATAATGGTTGGTTACTCTGTATAAAAGTAGTCATACCACGCATGATTACACTTGAGCTTGTAAATGCACCCCCTGAACCAGAAACGCGTACACCTGCAATTTTACCGGCAATCTGATTAGTTACGTTTGTCGCTTTCGCTGTTGTCAATTGTTCTGCATTCAACTGAGTAATTCCGTAACCAAGAGTTCTTTTATCTCTTTGTACACCGAAAGAAGTTACAACAACCTCACTCAAAGAATTAGCATCAGGCTCTAATGTGATATTTAAAACGTTTGAGTTACCTACTGAAATTTCACGTGCAACAAATCCAAGAGAGGAAATTTGAAGAGTGGTAACGGAAGCTGGTACTCTCAATGAGAATTTACCACTTGCATCAGTTTGTGTGCCGCCTTGTGCACCTTTTAGACGAATGGTTACACCTGGGATAGGGTTCTTATCCTCGTTTGATGTAATCGTTCCTGTGATTGTCCGGTCTTGAGCCATTGCGAAATTCACGCATAACATCATCACGAACAAACTTTGTAGAAGTTTTTTCATAAAATTAGTTTAGGTTAATTATAGTTAAAACCGAATATAACGATTTAGCCAGATTACTAAAAAGATAAACTAAAAGAATCCCTTATATGACAATATTATGACTTTGCTAGCACAATAAAATTGCCGCCCTAAATAAATTCTATTCATCACCAAAAAACTGATAATTTGTATAGAAAATTATTGCAATGAATGGTAGAATTGCATATAAACACACATATTATTAAAACAACATTACAAAAGCGAATTATTTTAAATAAAATGCATCACAATAAACAAGCAATAAATCACGAATCAGGAATAAAACAATAAAATAATATCCATATTAAGAATAATTCAAGCTTAAATTTAAAAGAATTCATAAATAGACACAGAAACGCCTATAAATAACATAAAAAAACCATAATGACAAGCTCAGCTACATACCAAAGGCATACCGTATAGTTAATAAAATTTACATTATTATTTTCGGCGCTATTAACTGAATAATCATCCAAGTAAACAAAAGAAACTGTGTAAATTCGAAAAACCCAGAATGAAAATTAGACAAATTTTGATATATACCTCAAAAAAAATGGGCTGCATCATAATGACACAGCCCATTTTCAATTCATGTATGTATTCTATTTAGTACCCAGGATTCTGAGAAGCTTTGATCAAAGGATTAGAGTTAACCTCAGATAAAGGGAAAGGCCATAAGAACCTATAATCAGTATAAGCAATCGCTGCCCTTGCAGGAGTTATAATAGTGGTCTCATTAAAGACTTCACCAGTAACTTGTCCGGCATTAAGTTTAGCAGGAATACCACCCTGACCATAAGTTGCATCCAATGCTAAGCGATGCAAATCAGGCCATCTTCTTCCTTCTCCAGCAAATTCTACTCTGCGCTCGTTTAAGATAGCCAGAACTAAATCCGCAGGAGCTGAAGTAAACCGACTAGCAACAGGCACAGAACGATTTCTAACAGCATTTAATAATACAAATGCGTGAGCAGCAGATCCAGAACGCGCTTCAGCTTCAGCAACATTCAGCAATACTTCGGCATACCTGATAATTGGTGCCCAATCTGCTTTTGTAATTGCATCACGATATTTATTATTATAATAAACACCATCATTAGAACCTTTTACCTGTAACAGGCTTTTTCTCAAATCACCCGTAACCCAGAAACTAGCATTATAAAGATTCGGACTTGTTGACACAAGGCTTCTTCCGTTTAAATCAGATGGCAATAACATACTTGCTAATGCACCATTAACATCTCCGTTAGAAGCAGCACTATTAGCAATTGAAAACATAGATTCACTGTTCGATCTATAGTTAACAAATGGACCATCCGGGCTATCTGTTAATTTATAATTACCAATCGGACTTGTAAAAGTTGGCCCGGAAGCATCGGTACCTAATTTAGCACCGTCAGCTATCACAGCTGAATAATCACCCATATGTAAGTGAACACGTGATTTCAAAGCAATAGCCGCACCTTTAGTGGCTCTGGAATAATTAGTAGAGGTAGCACTTAAATTTGCTTCTGCAAAATCAAGATCCTCAAGAATCTTGGTATAATCTTCTGACACAAGTCCTCTGCCTACTTTACTTGCATCATCAAAATCTGTTGTAGAACGAATTGCTGTTGTACGGTATGGAACGCCTGGCTTATTGCCTTGTCCATCCGCATAAGGTTTTGCAAAATTAAGAACCAGTTCATGGTGAGCTAAAGCTCTTAAAAATCTCGCTTCACCTTCATATGACTTCTCTTCAGCATCAGTAAGCACACCTTTTTCCACTGCTGTTTTTACACCAGCAATGAAGATATTTGCCTGATTAATTAGGAAATAAAGGTTTTCATAATGATTTACATTGTTAGCAGACGAAGTAGATTGTGTCGCCTGATAAGTGATTTGATAGAATTGCTGTAAATTCACCATATCCTCACCGCGCATCTCCGCCTGTATAATAGAAGCACCTCCAAAAGGATATCCTCTACCACCCTCACCATTGTATTTACCAATTGCAGCCTGTTGATAAACACCATTCATTACTAATTCAATATTCGATTTAGTATCAAAAGCGATTTCTTCAACCAAGCCGTCCAGAGGTTTTATTTCTGTAAACTTTTTACATGAAGCAGTAAATAACAGCAATCCCAAAACGGATAAGGCCACTATCTTATTTCTGCCACTTTTATTTTTAGATATAATATTCATTTTTAAATTATTATGGATTAAAAGCCTAAGTTGATACCAAGCGTGTAAGTACGCGGAACCGGATTGGTATTATAATCTACACCAGGAGCTCTGTTTGCACCGGCAGCTGTAGAGTAACCCGTAGCCAATTCTGGATCAAGACCTGAATATCCTGTGATTACAAAAGCATTCTGCACCTGTGCGTAAACTCTCAGGTTATTTATCTGAAGCTTGTTTAAGAATCTTGGAGAGATTGTATAACCTAAAGAGATATTCTGTGCTCTTAAGAACTTACCATCCTCTAAAAATCTGCTGTTCAGATTTCCTGTCTGCAATACCAATGCATCATCAGAATAAGAAAGCTTAGGAACAGTAGTTACCTGACCAGGAGTTGTCCAGCGCTCTAAAATCTCTACACCATTATTTACGAAACCAGTACTGTTTAAAGCCTCTTGTCTCGTCACGTTATAGATTTTATTACCACCACCAAAGGTTAACATTAAACCTAAATCAAATGACTTGTAAGTAAATGTATTGTTCAAACCACCAAACCACGTTGGATTAGACTGCCCAAGAACAGTTTTATCTGTACTAGTTAATGCTTCGCCTGCCTGCGAAATATCGGCAGGGTTGCTAGCATTATATCTGTACCACTCATAAGTGTCAACACTTGCCTGAACGATAGATCCATCAGCTTTGTAAAACATCGGATTACCATTAGCAGAATTTACACCTGCAGACTTATAACCATAAAAAGCACCGATAGACTCACCAACACGTGTGATATTATAAGTATCAATTAGGTCTGCATTGTTGTTGGCAAGCGTAGTAATCTTGTTTTTAACAAAAGTCATATTCAGATTGGTATTCCATGAGAAATTATCAGTCTTCATATTTGTGCTTGAAATTGAGAATTCAAGTCCTTTGTTATTCATACTACCCACGTTAGCAGAGTATTTATTAGATGGAACACCATATGAAGATGGAGTTGGCACATCAAGAATCAGATTATCAACATTATTTTTAAAGTAATCTGCCGAGAATGTGATTCTGTTATCGAGCATTGTTACATCAAATCCAACGTTGATTTTTTTACTGGTTTCGAAAGATAAAGATGGATTACCTAAACGAGTGAAATTGATACCACTCACATCACCATATTGTACTGGAGAAAATACACCAACACCTGGTAAACGGCCAATCTCAACATTACCTACTTTAGCATAGCCTCCACGGATTTTTAAATCATTGATGAATTTCAAAGCAGAAGAATTTGCGAAGAAATCTTCTTTAGATAATCTCCATCCAATGGAAGCACCCGGAAGAGTTACATTTTGATTTCCTATCGGCAGATCTGAGATCTTATCTCTTCTCACAGAAGCAGAAAGCAAGTATTTATCCATTAATGAATAACTTACCCTTCCAAAAACAGATGCATAAGCAGATTCATAAGCATTACCTCCATAAAACTGATTAGATAATGTACTTGAGATAATATTACCATTTTCAGCAAAATATGGTGAAGACAAGTTAGTTCCCTGAGCCTCAATAAAACGCTGACGTGTTTTCTGGAACTCCAGGCCACCAACAACATCTATTTTATGCTCGCCAAATGTTTTTGAATAATCTAAAGTATTTTGCCAGTTGTATCTGAATAATGGTTGGTAATACTGATCTACAATACCGTTAGATCCTCTACCGTCACCATGAACAGGATTCCAATACATATAATCTTCAGCATTGATATAATTAATACCGATCTGAGACATCGCGTTCAAACCTTCTAGAATATTTACTTTCACAAATGCATTTCCAGTAAGATTTAATGCTTGTGACCTGTAAATATTATTGGCAAGAACATACCCAATATTAGGATAGTTATCGTCGATAGTTTTAACGTTTGATCCGGCACCCAGAGTTGTCTGGTCTGGATTTAAATTATATGAACCATCAGCATTTTTTACCGAAACGTTTGGTAAAGACCTGATAGCAGCTGATAAATTTCCTGACAAAGCACCAGAACCGGCACCGTCATTTAATCCATTATTTTTTGAATAAGTAACCGCAGTATTGATACCAAATGTAACACGGTTATTAAATGCCTTTTGCTCTAATTTAGTACGGAAGTTGTATTTACGCTGATCATTATTAACTGTTGTTCCAGTTAGATTTGCAAATCCTAAAGAGACATAGTAATTTGTCTGATCTGTTGCACCACTTATTGAAAAGGCATGATTTTGTTGGAAGCCATTTCTAAGAACCACATCCTGCCAGTCAGTATTTACTGCCGAACCATTAGCGTTTATAGAAGGATAAGCTACAACAGAATCGGGATAAGTATAACCAAATTTCTCATTCGAAATTTCAATAAACTGATCTGCATTCAATAAATCATAACGCTTAGATGGCGTTGCCAAAGCAAACCATGAATCATAAGTCATCTTTGCTTTACCTGATTTTCCTCTTTTGGTAGTAATTAAAATTACACCGTTTGCAGCTCTTGAACCATAAATAGCAGTTGCTGCACCGTCCTTTAAAACATCATAGCTTTCAATATCGTTAGGATTGATATCTCCAAGAGGGTTATACTGTGTAACAGCACCCTGATCTCCAGAAATATATGGCACACCATCTACAACATATAACGGATCACCGCTACTTGAAATAGAGTTCGTTCCAC
>Ga0247814_10000764_pt1 | contig 22589 bp, 22 predicted proteins | sample UWRJL179409R1_FD_179947 | JGI IMG/M metagenome (GOLD analysis project Ga0247814, IMG submission 179947) | Plant litter microbial communities from Arlington Agricultural Research Station in Wisconsin, United States - UWRJ-L179-409R-1 | ecosystem: Environmental > Terrestrial > Plant litter >... | reverse complement strand
TTTTATTCCTTTTACTAAAGTACATTACAGCATTGGAAAGCCTAAAAGCAATGACTTTGTTATATCTTTTAAAAAAGCAAACGATTTGGTTTGGCTTAACGGAAGAGCGGTAAAGAAAGCAGACTTATTACAAGAAATTTTTAGTCTCCAATTTATAATTAGACCCAGGATTGTAATCCAATTTGATAAAAATATGTCTTATGGAGAATACATTCAAAATAAGATTCTAATTCGAAAATTTGATTTATATAGCGTAAATCCAATTGCTCCAGTAGAATTTATTTACTAAAATCTAAATCTGCAATCTAAAATTACTGATGATGATAGGGTTCGTTTCTTAAAATCGTAAAGCCGCGATACAATTGTTCGATAAAAAATAAACGTACCATTTGGTGTGAAAAAGTCATTAACGAAAGCGAGATTTTTCCTTGTGCTTTAGCGTAAACCGTGTCTGAAAACCCATAAGGACCGCCAATGACAAAGACTAAGGTTTTAATTCCAGAGTTCATTTTCTTTTGTAATTCTTCCGAAAATCCTACGCTGGAGAAGTTTTTTCCGTTTTCATCCAATAGAATAAGTTGGTCTGTAGAACTGATTTTGGACAGAATCAATTCGCCTTCTTTTTCCTTTTGCTGGCTTTCAGATAAGTTTTTTACATTTTTAATATCGGGAATAATTTCCAAATCAAATTTGATGTAAAAAGACAAACGTTTGGTATAATCGTCAATTAAGGTTTGAAGCGCTTTATTATCCGTTTTGCCTATGGCGATGAGTTTGATATTCATTTAAAGGATGATTTTCGAAGCCGCAAAGATATTAAACTAGTTTTAGATTTTTAGGATTACTCCAGTTTGCGGGTATAAATGTACTTTTGTAAAAAAATATTTTTAATGGATTCATTTACTCAGGTTCTTTTAGGAATTGCTACAGCCGAATTATGTGCTGGTAAAAAGCTGCAACGTAAAACTTTTTTGTACGGAGCCATTCTGGGAACATTACCGGATTTAGATGTTGTAATTGGTCAGTTTATGAATCCTGTTGACGGAGTAGCTATTCATCGGGGAATTAGTCATTCTATATTGTTATTTTTATTGCTTTCTCCATTTTTGGGCAGGCTAATTACTAAAATAGAGCGGGATAAGATTAACTTTGGTTTAGCAACTAAGATGGTTTTTTTGTGTTTACTCACACATGTTCTTTTAGATCTTTTTACCTCTTAGGGAACACAAATTTTTTGGCCGCTTCCAGATCGCATTGCCTTAAAAACTATTTTTGTAATTGATCCTTTATATACTATTCCATTGCTGATTTGTCTGATTTTGGCCTGGAGAAAAAAAGATGATTTCCTTTCTCGAAAGAAATATGTACTTATGGGTATTTATTTGAGTTCATTTTATTTGCTAATCACATGTAGTTTAAAATTGTATGCTTTACATCAATTTGATAAAGCACTCAAAACACAAAATATTGCTTATGAGGATTTAATTGTAAAACCAACAGCTTTCAATTGTATTTTGTGGAATGCAAATGTTGCTACTAAAGATGCCTATTTTTTAGCGGATTATTCTTTATTGGATAAGCAATCTGTTTCTTTTAAGAAGTATCCAAAAAATAAAAAATTGACTCAGCAGCTTGCAGGAAATAGTGATTTTGAAAAATTGAAAGTGATAAGTGAAGGCTGGTTTATTGTTACAAAAAACAAAAATCAATTCTATTTTAACGATTTGCGTTTTGGCTTACTAACTTCTAATTCACAGAAAACGCAATTTGCTTTTAGTTATGTTTTTAAAGATCAAAACGGAGTTTTAAAAGCGCATGAAGTTCCTAAAGAAAAAAGAGATGGAATGGCTTTAATGAAAAATATTTTTAAACGGATAAAAGGAAATTAACGAATAAAACTCGGGAACCACCTGAGTTTTATTCGTTTTAATATTTAATAATTAAGATTTTTTACCTTCAATATTAGGCAGGAAACCGGTTATGATTCCTATTAATGGGAGGAATGCACAAACCGTAAAAACGTAAGTAATACTGGTGTCATCAGCTAACTTTCCTAAAATAGCCGAACCTAAACCGCCCATTCCAAATGCAAATCCAAAGAATAATCCGGCTACTAAACCTACTTTTCCTGGTAATAATTCGGTTGCATAAACCAAAATTGCTGAAAATGCAGAAGAGATGATTAATCCAATAATAATGGATAAAATTCCAACCCAAAATAGGGAAACGTGTGGCAATAAAAGGGTAAAAGGAGCTGCGCCTAAAATAGAAATCCATATTACATATTTTCTTCCAAATCGATCTCCTAATGGACCGCCAATTAAAGTTCCTGCCGCTACCGCACCTAAAAAGGCAAACAAATAAATTTGAGATTGCTGGATAGATACATGGAATTTATCAATTAAGAAGAAGGTATAATAACTAGTAATACTGGTTAAATAAAAATATTTCGAAAAAATTAAAACAAGTAAGATTATTAAAGAGAATATAATTCTGTTTTTAGATAAATGTTGCGTAGTTATTTTTTCTGGAGCTACCTTATTTTGTTGCTTTAATACCATTTGATCGCTATACCAAATGGCAATTTTGTACAAAACTAAAATACCGATTAATGCAATAGCACAAAACCAAATAATATAAAATTGTCCAAACGGAATTACAATTAAAGCCGCTAATAATGGACCAATAGCACTTCCTGCATTACCACCTAATTGAAAAATGGATTGTGCTAAACCTTTTTTGCCGCCAGAAGCTAAATGAGCCACTCGGGAGGATTCCGGATGAAAAATGGAAGAACCAATTCCGATTAACGCAACTGCAAGTAACAGATAATAAAAACTAGTTGCTACAGAAACAAAGAATAGACCGAATAAGGTAAAACTCATTCCTATCATCAAAGAATATGGTTTCGAATTCTTATCAGTATACATTCCCACAAAAGGCTGTAAAATCGATGCAGTAAGTTGATACGTTAAGGTAATTAAGCCAATTTGAGCAAAACTAAGATTGAATTTCTCTTTGAATAATGGATAAACCGAAGGAATTACGGCTTGTAGTAAGTCATTAATAAAATGAGAAAAACTAATTGTAAAAAGTATCGAATAGATTGTCTTTTGAACTATTTCGGGATGTGTTTTAACGTTTTCCATGAGTTGTTTTTTAATTTTAATGGTCTTCTAAATAACAGCTGTATTATTTTTTTACAAAGATGCTAATAAAAGTTATTGTCGTAATTACTATATTTGGACAATGAATAATGATAATCAGACATATCAAGTAGTAGATTTTGGATTCCAAATCAATACGGATTTTCCTGTTTTAGGCTATACTGAAATGATTACTAATGCTGTATGCTTGTCGCATGCGCATCCCAGAGCACAATTGATTTATGCAACTAGCGGAGTGATGAATGTAGTGGTGGACGAACAAATTTGGGTAGTGAATCCGTTACAGGGACTTTGGATTCCGGGCGGAATGGAGCATGAAGTTTCATTTCAAAAAGATGTCAATTTGTACAGCGTTTTTATTGATCCTTCGTTTACCGATGGTTTGCCTGAAGCTAGTTTTTCGTTTGATATTTCGTTATTCTTGAAACAGTTGCTTTTTAAAATTATCTCTTTCGAAAAAGAAGAAGTGATTAGCGTTTCGCAAAGAAGAATTATGGATGTTTTTTTAGATGAATTGGCTTTAATTCAGCCCAGTGCTACTTTTTTGCCTACAACCAATCATCTTCGATTGAAAAATGTGGTGCAGCTTTTACTAAACGATGTTGCCAGTAAATATACCATTGATTATTATGCTGAAATTTCATGTATGAGCAGCCGGACTTTATCGCGTTTGTTCATCAAAGAATTAGGAATGAATTTTAGTGATTGGCGCATTCGATTAAAATTATTAGAAGCCATAAAAAGATTAGGCGAAAAGCAATCTATCAAAGAAATAGCTTTTGATTTAGGGTATGAAACTACGAGTGCCTTTATTTTTATGTTTAAAAAACATTTAGGTAAAACGCCATCGAATTATATTTTAGAAACCAATGATTAACTATTTTGGGTTGTTTGTAGTAATTACAAAAACAATTAAAACTTCGTCAGTGGTGTTGATTAGCGAATGAAAGCCTTCGCCACTCATAGCAGTAATGCTTCCTTTTTTGATTGTTTTTTTTCGAATAATACCTTCTTTTTTTGTCATTTCTGAATATTCGCCTTCTCCATGCATCACGATATAAAGTTCTTCTTCATTTCGTGTTCCATGAGTGTGAAAACCAGCTTCGTCGCCTTTGTTGAAGAAAACCATGTAGGCACCAATTCGGTTGTTTGTCAGTTCGCCTTCGTCAAACATTTGCAACAAATAAACAATTCCGTTTCCTCCATACATTGGATCACGTTTATCCACTTTTACAACGGTTCTTTCGGGTTTGTTAAATGGAGTAACACTAAGGTCGATGTATTGCGATACCAATTCGATTATTTTATCGTTTTCAAATCTTGTTTCGGTCATTGTAATTGTATTTGTTGACAAAAGTGGATTATTTTTTTCAAATGTAAAACATAAATATTTACCATAATTAGTTGATAATAATTTTAAGTGATGTGGAAACAAATTTTCTATTCCCCAAAATATGTCCTACTTTAGCAACATATAAATTTCTAGTAAAAATGATTAGCGAAGCACAATTTCAAAACGAGTTAGAACTATTAATTGCAAATGCCATCAGGGAAGATGTAGGAGACGGAGATCACAGTTCGCTGGCTTGTATTCCCGCAACGGCTCAAGGAAAAGCAAAACTTTTAGTAAAAGATGATGGAATTATTGCAGGTGTTGAATTTGCAAAAATGATTTTCAATTATGTTGATGCTGATTTAAAAATAGAAACTTTTATAGAAGACGGAACTCCGGTAAAATTTGGAGATATAGTTTTTCATGTTTCGGGAAGTTCTCAGTCAATTTTAAAGGCGGAGCGTATGGTTTTGAATTCGATGCAACGCATGTCGGCTATTGCCACTAAAACCAATAGTTATGTAAAGTTACTCGAAGGAACCAATACTAAAATTTTAGATACTCGTAAAACAACTCCGGGTTTTCGTGTTGCAGAAAAATGGGCAGTGAAAATAGGAGGAGGAGAAAATCACCGTTTTGCATTGTATGATATGGTAATGCTAAAAGACAATCATATTGATTTTGCTGGCGGAATTGCATTGGCTATAGCCAAAACCAAAGAATATTTAAAAGAAACCAATCGTGATTTAAAGATTATTGTTGAAGCAAGAGATTTAGATGAAGTAAAACAAATTGTAGCTGCAGGCGGTGTTTTCAGAATTTTGTTAGACAATTTTGATTATGATATGACTAGAGAAGCGGTTGCTTTTATTGGCGATGCGAGTTCAACAGAATCATCAGGAAATATCAATGAAGATACAATTCGTTTGTATGCCGAATGTGGTGTGAATTATATTTCATCGGGAGCTTTGACGCATTCTATTTATAATATGGATTTAAGTTTAAAAGCAATCGAATAATTGCTTTCTAAAGAGAAAATGAATGTCAGCAGAAATAGAACAAAAACTTAAGAAAATCCCCGTACTGCGGAATTTTGTTAGTTGGTCCAAAAACATAAAACTGGTTTGGCTTAGCGGATTGCCTTTGTATGACTTATTAGAATTATACGTTATTGGTATTGCCGAAGGAGCTTTGTCAAACCGTGCAGGAGCCATTGCGTTTAGTTTTTTTATGGCTTTGTTTCCGTTTGCACTGTTTATTTTAAACCTTATTCCTTATATACCAATTGAAGGTTTTCAGGATGATTTCCTGAAATTTGTTGCCGATGGCGTTCCTCCAAATACTTTTTACGCTATAAAAAATATCATTAACGACATTCTTCATAACAGTCATTCTAGTTTGTTATCGTCAGGTTTTTTATTGTCTGTTTTTTTGATGGCAAACGGATTGAATGCCATTTTGGGAGGTTTCGAAAATTCCAAACATGTACTGGTTAAAAGAGGTTTTTTTAACCAATATTTAGTGGCTATTGGATTGTCTTTGTTTTTAGCTTTTTTATTGATTTTTACGGTAGCCATTATCGTTGTTTTTGAAGTTTTTATTCAGAAACTGAATGCCCGTGATTTTTTCAATGATAAGATTCCGTTCATGGTCCTGGCGCGTTATGTTTTCTTAATCTTAATGATTTTGACCACCACATCGGTGCTGTTTAAATTTGGAACTAAAAACCAGGAAACCCGATCTTTTATTTCTATAGGTTCGGTTTTTACTACTGTTTTAACCATTATTAGTTCGTATTTTTTTGGGGTTTGGGTAATTCAGTTTTCAAAATACAATGAATTGTATGGTTCTATAGGAACTTTGCTGATTGTTATGTTTTATATCTGGATTAACTGCATGATTTTGTTGCTGGGTTTTGAACTCAATGAAGTGATTAATAAAGTAAAAAAACGAGAAAAAATCAGTTCATAAATACTGTAAATCAAGATTTAGTAATAAAAGTATAAATAGTATAAATGTATTTTGTTGAAGTAATTTTACCGTTGGCTCTTGCTAAAACTTTCACTTATAGTGTTTCTGAAGCTGAATATAATTATATTCAAAAGGGAATGCGAGTGGCAGTTCCGTTTGGTAAAAGTAAAATTTACACGGCTTTAGCAATCAACTTACACCAGGACAAACCTACATTATATGATGCTAAAGAAATTCATCAAATTCTGGATGAAAAACCAATAGTTACCGAAAACCAAATTAAACATTGGCAGTGGATTGCAGATTATTATATGTGTGCCATTGGCGATGTCTATCGAGGAGCTTTGCCAAGTGCTTTGTTATTGGAAAATGAAACTATAATTACACAAAAAACAGCTGGTTTTGTAGATGAAAGTTTGCTTGAGGATGATGAGTTTTTGATTTATCAGGCGTTGCAGCAGCAATCCTCTTTAAAGGTGCAAGATATTATTGGGATTTTGAATAAGAAAAATGTTTTCCCAATTATTCAAAAACTAATCGATAAAAACGTTTTGATTCTGCAAGACGAAATGCAGGAAAGTTACAAGCCTAAACTGGTGCGATACATTCGCTTGCATTCTAAATACGAGTCCAGTCAGGGGTTGAATGAATTATTGGAGGTTTTAAAAAATGCCAATAAACAAAAAGAAATCGTTTTGACTTATTTTCAATTGAGTGCCAGTGAAAAGAAGAAACCTATTTCGGTTAAGAAATTAGTCGAAGCTTCGAATGTGACTTCGGCAGTGGTAAAAGCTTTAATTGATAAAGAAATTTTCGAAGATTATTTGTTGCAGCAGGACCGTGTTAATTTTACAGGAGAATCTAATTCAGATCAATTGCAACTGAGTCCGGCACAGCAAAAAGCTTTCGAAGAAATCAATACCAGTTTTCAGGAAAAAGAAGTTTGTCTTTTGCACGGAGTAACTTCAAGTGGGAAAACTGAAATTTATATCAAACTGATTGAAGAATATTTGGCAACAGAAAAGCAGATTTTGTATTTGTTGCCTGAAATTGCATTAACCACTCAATTAGTTACTAGATTGCAAGCGCATTTCGGGAATAAAGTAGCTGTTTTTCATTCGAAATACAGTAATAATGAACGTGTAGAAGTTTGGAATCAGGTATTGCAAAATTCGGAAAAAGCACAAATTATAATAGGAGCAAGGTCGGCTTTGTTTTTGCCCTTTTCTAATTTAGGATTTATTATTGTTGATGAAGAACACGAACAGACTTTCAAGCAGGTAGATCCTGCGCCAAGATATCATGCGCGGGACGCTTCGATAGTGTTAGCTAGTTTTTTTAAGGCTAAAGTTTTATTGGGTTCGGCTACGCCAAGTATTGAATCTTATTATAATACGACTGTATATAAATATGGCTTGGTCGAAATTAAAGCGCGTTATGGAAATGTAATGATGCCCGAAATTGAATTGGTGGATTTAAAAGACAAGTATTTCCGTAAACGAATGACAGGTCATTTTAGTGATGTTTTGATTGATGGAATTACTACGGCTTTGAATTTAGGCGAACAGGTAATTTTGTTCCAAAATAGGAGAGGATATTCTCCTTTATTAGAATGTATGACTTGTGGTCACGTACCGCAATGCCAGCAATGTGATGTGAGTTTAACTTATCATAAACATAAAAACCAGTTGCGATGTCATTATTGTGGTTATTCGATTGCAAAACCAACTAATTGTCATAGTTGTTCCAGTATTGATTTAACGACCAAAGGTTTTGGAACGGAGCAAATTCAGCAGGAATTAATTCAATTGTTTCCAGAACGAAAAATTGGTCGAATGGATCAGGATACTACTCGTGGGAAATTTGGTTTCGAAAAAATTATCGATGGTTTTAAGAATCGTGAAATCGATATTATGGTAGGAACACAAATGCTTGCCAAAGGATTGGATTTTGACAACGTGAGTCTGGTAGGAATCATGAATGCGGATAATATGCTGTATCATCCTGATTTTAGAGCTTTCGAGAGAAGTTTTCAAACCATGACTCAGGTTGCAGGACGTTCTGGTCGATCAGAAAAACAAGGGAAAGTAATTATTCAAACTTATAATCCAGAGCATAACACCATTCAGCAAGTAACAAATAATGATTATGCCGGAATGTATAAAGAGCAGTTGTATGACCGCCAAATTTATAAATATCCGCCTTATTTTAGAATTATAAAATTAACCTTGAAGCATCGTGATTTTGAAAAACTAAAAGAAGGTTCGTTGTGGTTGTATCAGGTTTTAAGTCAGCATTTGGGAGTTCCGGTTTTAGGGCCTGAAGAGCCTGCAATTAATAGAATCAGAAATGAGTATATTAGAACTATAATGATTAAAATTCCTCATAATGTTTCGGTTATAAGCACAAAAAAAACTATTCAAAAAATATTGAATAGTTTTGATAATGTGGTGCAATATAGAGCAATTAAAGTAGCGCTAAATGTCGATTTTTATTAAGCTGTTTTAAGCAAAAGATAAAGCTTTAATTAAATCTTCTTTTTTGTTTCGGCTCAACGGAATTTTGGTTGTTCCAATTTCAGCAAACTTACTATTAAAACGTTCTACCTTATCTATATTAATAATATAGGACTTGTGTACCCGTACAAATTTCTTTTTCGATAAATCATTTTCAAAAGATTTCATTGTAGAAAGTACCAGATTGCTGTCGTCTTCAGTAACTACTCTTACGTAATCACCAAAGGCTTCAATCCATTTGATTTTTGAAGTATAAACTTTTAATTTTTTCAAATTACTTTTGATAAAAATGTGTTCTCCTTCTTCTTCTTTAGTGTCTTGTCTTAGCAAATGCAAATCGATTGCTCTTTTTACTGATGCACTAAAACGATCTACAGCTATAGGTTTTTGTAGATAATCAGTGGCATCATAATCAAATGCTTTAAGAGCATACTCGGCTTTAGATGTAATAAAGATAATTTGAGGTTTTGTTTTTAGTCCGTCTAAAAAGTCAAACCCGCTAATTACAGGCATTTCTATATCTAGAAATATTAAATCTACATTATGTACAGACATGCAACTTTTTGCTTCAATTGCATTGGAAAAATCACCGATTAAATGCAGATTGGGGTGATTATTTACTAACTTTGCGATGATCATTCTTTGTATCGAACTATCATCTACTACGACACAATTAAGTTTCATAATTTTGGAATTTTAAGATTTGGCTAAGTAAAAGTATTGTAATTTATTTACAAATGCTAATCTTTATCGGTTTTTTTTGTATTACAACGAATAAAGTTTGTTTTTGTTTTTTTATTCGAAATAAAAGATTACTTTTGCAGCCAATTTAACAAATAAATAAATTTTTTATGAATCATTATGAAACTGTTTTCATTTTAAATCCCGTTTTATCTGACGTTCAGGTAAAGGAAACAGTAAGCAAATTTGAAGATTTTCTTACTAGCAGAGGAGCAGAGATCGTATCTAAAGAAGACTGGGGTCTTAAAAAAATGGCTTACGAAATCCAAAACAAAAAATCTGGTTTTTACCATTTGTTCGAATTTAAAGTATCAGGAGAAGTTTTAATTGCTTTTGAAACTGAATTCAGACGTGACGAAAGAGTTATGCGTTTCTTAACTGTAAGTCTTGACAAACATGCTATCTCTTGGGCTGAAAGAAGAAGAGCAAAACTTAAATCTCAAAAAGCTTAATTATCATGGCAACATTACAACAATCTGCTTCAGGAAAAAAAGACGGAGATATCAGATATCTTACTCCTTTAAATATAGAAACTAACAAAACTAAAAAGTATTGTCGTTTCAAAAAATCAGGAATCAAATACATCGATTATAAAGATGCTGATTTCTTATTAAAATTTGTTAATGAGCAAGGAAAAATTCTTCCTCGTCGTTTAACAGGTACTTCATTAAAATACCAAAGAAAAGTGTCTGTAGCTGTAAAAAGAGCACGTCACTTAGCTTTAATGCCATACGTGGCCGATTTATTAAAATAATATAAAATAACAGTTGTTGGTTTTCTGAAACATGAAACCTAACTTCTATAACAAAGGACAACAACATGGAATTGATTTTAAAACAAGACGTTCAAAATTTAGGATTTAAAGACGATGTAGTAACTGTAAAAAACGGATACGGTCGTAATTACTTAATCCCACAAGGATTTGCTCAATTAGCTACTTCTTCTGCAAAGAAAGTATTAGCTGAGAACCTAAAACAAAGAGCGCACAAAGAAGCTAAAATTGTTGCTGATGCAAAAGCGTTAGCTGAAACATTGAAAGCTCTTGAAATTAAAATTTCTGCTAAAGCGGGTGGTGAAAAATTATTTGGTTCAATTACAAATATTGACATCGTTGCAGCTTTAGAAAAAGCAGGTCAAACTATTGATAGAAAATTCATCACTAGCGGAATCGTTAAGCGTACTGGAAAATATTCAGCTACTGTAAGATTACACAGAGATGTTATCGTTGACTTACCATACGAAATCGTTGCTGAAAAAGCATAATTTCTAAAAGTTATATTTTAAATCCCGTCTCGTTCTAAAAAACGAGATCGGGATTTTTTTTGTTTAATCAAATACTACTAAATTTTTAATTAAGATGAAATACACCAGATTGACTAAAGAACAATTCGAAGAATTGAATCAGGAATTTAGCACTTTTCTAGCTACTCAGTCTATTGATAAAGCAGAATGGGATAAGATAAAAGCAGAAAAACCAGAAGTTGCTGAACAGGAATTAGATGTTTTTTCTGATTTGATATGGGAAGGTGTTTTATCTAAAGCAGAATATTTAGAGCATTTTTCTAAAAATCATATTTTTCTTTTTCAGTGTTTTGAAACCGAAGTAAAATCGATTGTTTTAAAATCCTTAGTTCCTGAAGTTGATTTTTTAACTAAAGACGGATTGCAATGGTTGAGTGATAATATGTTTACTGAAACAATAGAAATGAAAGTAGGGAAAAAAGTATTTACCGAAGAGCGAAATACATCTATTTTTTCGTTAATTCAGCAAGGTGCTTTTTTAAGTGATGGACAATTATTTCAACAAATAAATTCAATTATAGAATCATAAATTGAATGTTTTTTCTTTTAAATTGGTTATTTTAGTACGCTGTTTACAGAAACTAAAATGACCAATTTTTTTTATATGGATGTGCTAGATACAATTCAAAATTTAAGAGAAGAACTTAATCTTCATAATTACAATTATTATGTATTAGATAATGCAACAATAACTGATTATGAGTTTGATATAAAATTAAAACAGCTTCAAGATTTAGAAAATGCCAATCCTGAATATTTTGATGCTAATTCTCCAACACAAAGAGTAGGAGGGACCATTACTAAAAATTTCCAGACGATAGCGCATACACAACGAATGTATTCTTTGGATAATTCTTATTCTAAAGAGGATTTACTGGATTGGGAAACTCGTATTCAAAAAGTTTTAGGTAATGTTGATTTGCAATATACCTGCGAATTGAAATACGATGGAGCTTCGATTAGTATTACTTATGAAAACGGAAAATTAGTTCGTGCAGTAACGCGTGGAGATGGATTTCAGGGCGATGATGTAACGAATAATATAAAAACTATTCGGTCTATCCCCTTGAGTTTAAAAGGGGATAATTATCCTGAAAAATTTGATATTCGTGGCGAAATTATTTTGCCTTTTGCGGGATTCGAAAAAATGAATCAGGAGTTGATTGAAATTGGAGAAACTCCATATTCTAATCCCAGAAATACGGCTTCGGGGAGTTTGAAATTACAGGATAGTACAATAGTGGCTAAACGTCCTCTGGAATGTTTGTTGTATTTTGTTACAGGAGAGAAACTTCCTTTTACGTCTCAATTTGATGGTTTAATTGCTGCTCGAAACTGGGGTTTTAAAGTGCCTAAAGAAGCTATAGTTGCTAATAATTTACAAGAAGTTTTTGATTTTATAGATCATTGGGATACGCATCGTCATCAATTGCCTTATGAAACGGATGGTGTGGTAGTGAAAGTAAATAATTTACATTACCAGGAAGAATTGGGTTATACGGCAAAATCACCGCGTTGGGCGATGGCCTATAAGTTCAAGTCGGAACAGGTTTCTACGGAGTTGAAATCAATTTCCTATCAGGTAGGAAGAACAGGTTCTATTACTCCAGTAGCTAATTTAAAAGCAGTTCAGCTGGCAGGAACTATTGTAAAACGTGCTTCTTTGCATAATGCTGATCAGATTAAGAAATTAGATATTCGTATTGGTGATACTGTTTTTGTTGAAAAAGGAGGAGAGATTATTCCAAAAATTATAGCAGTTGATTTAAGCAAGCGCCCTGAATATTCTGTGCCAACGGAATACATTACGCATTGTCCGGAATGTCAAACGGAATTGGTTCGAAATGAAGGTGAAGCGAATCATTATTGTCCAAATTTTTATGGGTGTCCACCGCAAATTATCGGAAGAATACAGCATTATATTTCGAGAAAAGCTATGGATATTGAAGGTCTAGGGGGAGAAACGGTGGCTTTGCTTTTTAATAACGGATTGGTTCATAATTATGCTGATTTGTATGAGTTAACGGTAGCTCATATTTTGCCTTTGGATCGAATGGCGCAAAAATCAGCTGAGAATTTAGTAAACGGAGTTAAAAAATCGACTACTATTCCGTTCGAAAGTGTACTTTATGCACTGGGAATTCGTTATGTAGGCGAAACTGTTGCTAAAAAGTTAGCGAAACATTATAAAAATATTGATGCTTTAAGCAGGGCTACTTTGATGGATTTAGTGTTAGTAGATGAAATTGGAGAACGAATAGCGCGAAGTGTTGTTGATTTTTTCGAAAATGAAGAAAATAAAATCATTATTGAGCGATTAAAGAATTTTGGTGTTCAATTTGAAATCATTGAAAAAATAAATCCTGATGCTACTAATAAATTAGAAGGTAAAACTTTTGTGGTTTCGGGAGTTTTTGCTCAATTTTCGAGAGATGAATTGAAAAAAGCTATTGAAGACAATGGTGGTAAGGTAGGAAGTTCTATTTCGTCTAAAACCCATTATGTAGTGGCTGGTGAAAATATGGGACCAGCAAAACTGGATAAAGCCAGTAAGTTGAATATTCCTATTATTTCTGAAACTGAGTTTATGGATATGCTGGATTCGAATTAATAACGCTGCAGAAAAACGAATTATTTGCATTATAAAAATAAGTGTTAAGAATTTAACAAAAAGTTTCAAATCATCGTTATACTTTTTTAGATTTGCCAGCTATAGTCTGACTTAATTAATTAATTTTGTTTACTAATAACGATAAGTTATGTTTTTAAATTACTTAAAAGGATTTTCGGTAAAGAAAATATTAAAAAACAGCTTACTTAATGTAAAGAATAGCTCGTTTTCTGGTAATGTAAAAACAATTGGATTAGTTGTAGATGAAAGTTATTTTGCTCACACTTCAGCATTGATTGAGGAGTTTGTAGCAAATGGAATTGCAAAAGAAAACATTGAGTTGTTGCTTTACAAGAGTAAATCCAATGTGAATCTGGCAACTACTGTAACAAAATTAGAATCTAGCCATTTAAATTGGAGCGGTCAAATTAAAAATGAGGCGGTAAATGAGTTTATTGCTAAAGAATTTGATTTATTAGTGAGTTATTATGATGCTGAAAAAGCAATTTTGCTTGTTGTAACTCACGAATCAAAAGCTCAATTTAAAGTTGGTTTTTCAACAATAGACAAACGCTTGAATAATTTTATGATTACTACTAATCTGGAAAATTATAAAGTTTTTGTTCTGGAATTATTTAGGTATTTAAAAATATTAAACAAAATATAATCTAAAAACATGCAATCATTAATAGGAACTGGTGTTGCTCTAGTGACTCCTTTCAAAGAAGATTTTTCAATTGATACCGAAGCATTAAAAAGAATCGTAAATTTTTCTGTAGATGGTGGAGTGGAATATCTGGTTATTTTAGGAACTACTGCAGAAAACGCAACATTAACCAGTGACGAAAAAGAATTGGTTATTCAAACTGTTATTGAAGCTAATAATGGTCGTTTACCATTAGTTTTAGGAGTAGGAGGGAATAATACTTTAAAAGTAGTTGAGGAGTTAAAAACCAGAGATATGTCTCCTTATGTTGCTATTCTTTCGGTTTCACCATATTATAATAAACCAACACAGGAAGGAATTTACCAGCACTTTAAAGCGGTTTCAGAGGCTTCACCTGTACCTGTAATTGTATATAATGTTCCGGGTAGAACATCAAGTAATATGTTGCCAAAAACGGTTTTACGTTTGGCAAATGATTTCGAAAATATAGTTGCCATTAAAGAAGCTGCTGGCGATATTGTTCAGGCAATGCAATTGTTAAAAGATAAACCAAAAGATTTCCATGTAATTTCTGGTGATGACATGACGGCACTGGCTACTGTTTTAGCAGGAGGTTCAGGAGTAATTTCGGTTATTGGTCAAGGTTTTCCAAAAGAATTTTCAGAGATGATTCGTTTAGGTTTGAATCGTAAAGTAGATGAAGCTTTTAAATCACAATATTTATTATCGGATTGTATTGATATGATTTTTGAACAAGGAAATCCTGCCGGAATTAAACATGTTTTTCAGGTTTTAGGAATTGCTGATAATACAGTACGTTTGCCGTTAGTAAGTGTGGATGAAGATTTACAAAACAGAATCAACGAATTTGTACATAAGATAGATAAATAAAGGCTTTTTGCAAGTATTTTTTTAAGCTAAGAAATATTTTGTAGTCGCTAAATTAATAACTAAATTTGCCACCGAAACTTCGGTATGATTTTTTATAGACTGCAGTTAGTCTGTATTAGAAAAATAAACAAAAAAATGAAAAAAATTGTATCCTTATTGCTTCTTGTAGTTCTTTTTAGTTCATGTAATGAATATCAAAAGGCATTGAAAAGTGAAGATGTTTCGGTAAAGTTTGCTATGGCAGATACTTTGTATGCGCAGGCTAAATATTCTAAGGCGCTTCGTCTTTTTGAACAAATAGCTCCAGAATTCAGAGGAAAACCTCAGGCAGAAAAATTGTTTTACATGTATGCGCAATCATATTATAAAACAAAACAATATTATTTAGCAGCGTACCAGTTTGAAAGCTTTGCATCAGGATATCCAAAAAGTGTAAAAATTCAGGAAGCTTCTTTTTTAGGAGCTAAGAGTTATGCTATTTTGTCGCCAACCTATAGCTTAGATCAGGCGGATACTTATAAAGCGATTGAGAAATTACAAGCTTTTATTGATCGATTTCCAAATTCAGAATATTTAGCTGAGGCAAATAGTCTGACTAAGGCGTTGTCTGAAAAAGTGGAATTGAAAGTATATGAAAATGCTAAAGGTTACAATACAATTTCAGATTTTAAATCAGCAATAGTTGCTTTTGATAATTTTATAATAGATTATCCAGGAACTAAATTCAAAGAAGATGCTTTGTATTATAAATTTGATTCGGCTTACCAATTAGGAATTAATAGTGTGCCGGATAAAATGAAAGATCGTTTGAATGTTGCTAAAACATCGTATCAAAATTTAATTAAATTTAAAGCAGATACAAAATATAAAGAAAAAGCAGACGAGATGTATGCTCGTGTGGAACAAGAATTAGAAAAATATACTAAATAAAAAAAAGTCATGGATTTAAAAAAGACGAATGCTCCAGTAAACACAATAACGTATAATAAAACGCATATTGAACAACCGACTGGAAATGTGTATGAAGCAATTACCATTATGGCTAAAAGAGCAAACCAAATCAATTCTGAAATTAAAAAAGAATTGACTGAAAAATTAGAAGAGTTTGCTACATATAATGACAGTCTTGAAGAAGTTTTTGAAAACAAAGAACAAATCGAGGTTTCTAAATTCTATGAAAAATTACCAAAACCACACGCATTAGCTGTTCAAGAATGGTTAGACGGTAAAATCTATCACAGAGAATCAAATAAATAAGATACTATGTCAGTTTTAAGCGGGAAAAAGATTTTGCTAGGTGTTTCTGGCGGAATTGCCGCCTATAAAACAGCGTCTTTAGTACGACTTTTTATAAAAGCAGGTGCACATGTCCAAGTGATAATGACACCTGCTTCTAAGGATTTTGTAACCCCACTTACATTATCCACCTTATCTAAAAATCCAGTTTATTCTACTTTTTTCAATCAGGACGAAGAAGATGAAAAATGGAATAATCATGTAGAATTAGGTCTTTGGGCTGATTTAATGATTGTTGCGCCAGCAACGGCAAATACCTTGTCTAAAATGGCAAATGGTAGTTGTGATAATCTGCTTATTGCAACTTATTTATCAGCAAAATGTCCCGTTTATTTTGCTCCTGCAATGGACTTAGATATGTACAAACATCCTTCAACTTTAGCTAGTTTTACAGCTTTAGAACAATATGGAAATATCATAATTCCTGCCGAAAATGGAGAATTAGCCAGCGGATTGTCTGGTGAAGGCCGAATGGCTGAACCTGAAAATATCATTACTTTCCTTGAAGCCGATTTAGAAAGCAAATTGCCTCTAAAAGGTAAAAAAATATTAATTACAGCCGGACCAACTTTTGAAGCTATAGATCCAGTGCGTTTTATCGGAAATCATTCTTCAGGAAAAATGGGTTTTGATATTGCAAATAGCGCTGCTAATTTAGGAGCTTCGGTTATTTTAGTTGCTGGACCCACGCATTGTGTTGCTAATCATTCTTTAATAGAAGTTGTAAAAGTTACTTCGGCACAAGAAATGTATGAAGCTTGCCATCAATATTATGCTAATGTAGATGTAGTAATTGCAGCTGCTGCAGTTGCTGATTACAAACCTAAAATTGTAGCGGAACAAAAAATAAAAAAGGCTGTAGATCATTTTGTTATCGAACTCGAAAAAACAAAAGATATTCTATCTTCATTAGGAGCAGCTAAAAAACAACAATTTTTAATTGGTTTTGCATTAGAGACCGAAAATGAAATTGAAAATGCAAAGGCAAAAATCCAGAAAAAAAACTTAGATTTGATTGTTTTAAATTCTTTGCAGGATGAAGGTGCTGGTTTTCAAAAAGCCACTAACAAAGTTACTTTTATCGATAAAGATTTTAAAATTGAGCCGATGGAATTAAAATCCAAAGAAGCGGTTGCTGACGATATTGTAAATAAAGTAATAGCGCATTTTTATGAATAGGATAGTTTTCTTCATTTTGTTTTTAAGCTTTGGTTTTGTTCAGGCGCAGCAACTGAATTGTACAGTTACGGTGAATGCTCAAAAAATGGGTAATCCCAACCAACAGATTTATAAAACGCTGGAAACTTCTTTAAATGAATTTGTAAATAAAACCGATTGGACAGAACAGAGTTACAAACAGCAGGAAAAAATCAATTGTTCGATGTATATTACTTTGATGTCGCATAGCTCAGACCAATTTACTGCCACAATTCAAGTACAATCTTCGCGCCCTGTTTTTAATTCGTCTTATGAAACTCCAGTATTGAATATTAACGATAAGGATTTTGGTTTTAACTACACTGAGTTTGAGAATTTAGTGTTCAACGTTAATTCATTTCAATCGAATTTGATTTCGATGATTTCCTTTTATAGCTATATGATTATTGGGATGGATAGAGAAACATTCGAATTCAAATCTGGAGATCCTTACTTTCAAACAGCACAAACTATTGCTAATGTTGCACAACAAAGCAGTTATAAAGGTTGGAGTCAGCTGGACGGAAACCAAAACCGCTATTTTTTAATTACTGATTTGTTGTCGCCAACTTACACTGAAATTAGAAAAACAATATTCGATTATCACAAAGGTTTAGATTTAATGACCGAAAATTCAAAATCGGCAAAAGAGAAAATAAAAACGGCTTTAATGTCTTTAAATAAGTTGTACAATTCAAAGCCTAATGCATATTTAACACGCGTCTTTTTTGATGCAAAATCAGATGAAGTTACTTCAATTTTTTCAGGAGGACCCAGTATAACAATTACTGATTTAGTAGATAATCTAAATAAAATTTCGCCTATCAATTCAGGAAAATGGGCCATGTTGAAATATTAGTTATTTTTGATTTCTTAAATTTACTTCACACAACTACATAAATAAAAAACAAGTAATGATTACTGCGCTATCTATAAAAAATTATGCTTTAATAGAGAAATTAACTATTGATTTTTCTAAAGGATTTTCGATTATTACAGGAGAAACAGGTGCAGGAAAATCTATTATTTTAGGTGCGCTGGGATTAGTTTTAGGAAAACGTGCCGATTTGACTTCTTTGAAAAACAAAGAAGAAAAATGTATTATTGAAGCACAATTTGATATTTCAAAATACAATCTGGCTGCTTTTTTTGAGGCTAATGATTTGGATTTTGAAAACGAAACCATCATAAGAAGAGAAATTCTTCCTTCGGGAAAATCACGTGCTTTTGTTAATGATAGTCCCGTAAATTTACAAGAATTACAAGATTTAGGTGTGTTTTTACTGGATATTCATTCGCAGCAACAAACCCGCGAATTGACAGATGAGAATGTTCAGTTTGATATTATTGATGCTATTTCTGCAAATTCGGGAATTATTTCAGAGTATCAATCACTGCTTAAAAGTTATAAATCAGATAAAACACAATTGAATTCGCTTATCAAAAGACAAAGTGAATCCAATAAAGAACAAGAATACCATACTTTTTTATTGAACGAATTGCTAGCTGCCCAATTAAAATCAGGAGAGCAAGAAGAGTTAGAAAGTGTTTTTGAAAAACTCAATAATGTTGAGATTATCAAAGAAGCTATCGATAAATCTTTGGCTATTGCCAATGAAGAACAGTTTGGTGTTTTAAGTAATTTAAAGGAAATTAAAACGGCAATTCAAAAAATAGCTCCATTCTCTACAGAATATCAGGAGTTGTTAGAAAGAATTACAAGTTTAGCCATAGAGTTTGATGATATTTCAGATGAAATGAATCGCCATTCTGAAAAAATAGTTTTTGATCCGGAACAATTGGAACAAACCAATCAAAAGTTACAATTGATTTATAATTTGCAAAAAAAGCATCAGGTGCTTACTGTGGATGAGTTATTGGAGATTCAAGCCAAATTAGAAAATGAAGTGGTTGAATTAGGAAATATTGAAGAAGAAATTGCACTTTTGAATGCTACAATTTTAGAAAAAGCAACCCAACTAGATATTCTGGCAACTAAAATTCATAATAATAGAATAGAGGCAATTCCTGTTTTGTCTGAAAAAATGATAGCTGTTTTGGCTACTTTAGGAATGCCCAACGTTCGTTTTAATATTGAAGTGAAACAAGGAGAAAGTTATTTTGCCAATGGAAAAGATGAATTGCAATTTTTATTTTCGGCCAATAAAGGAACTGATTTTGGATTGCTGAAAAAAGTAGCTTCGGGAGGAGAGATGTCTAGAATTATGTTGGCTGTAAAAGCTATTTTAGCCCAATATTCAAAATTACCAACCTTAATTTTTGATGAAATTGATACTGGAGTTTCTGGAGAAATTGCTATCAAAATGGGAGAGATTATGAAGAAAATGAGTAAAGAAATGCAAATCTTTGCCATTACGCATTTACCACAAATTGCCGCAAAAGGAGATGTTCATTTTAAAGTCTTTAAGTCAACAGTTGAGGATGATACACAATCTGAATTAAAGTTATTGACTGATGAAGAACGCGTTGTAGAAATTGCTCAAATGCTGTCGGGAACCATTGTTTCTGATTCGGCTCTAAATCATGCAAAAGCCTTGTTGAACTAAAAAAATGCCCTATATTTGCCATCCAAAATGATAGCCTTTTCGGTACATGGCATTGTTTTATTCGCTAAAAAAAAATAAATAAAAATATAATTATTGATACCTTATGATCATAGAACCTAGAATGAGAGGATTTATTTGCTTGACAGCACACCCTGCTGGATGTGAGCAAAGTGTTAAAAATCAAATTGAGTATGTTAAATCAAAAGGTGCTATTGATGGCGCTAAAAAAGTATTGGTAATCGGTGCTTCTACAGGTTTTGGTTTGGCTTCAAGAATTTCAAGTGCTTTTGGTTCTGATGCAGCAACTATTGGAGTGTTTTTTGAAAAACCACCAGTAGCTGGAAAAACAGCTTCACCAGGGTGGTACAATTCTGCAGCTTTTGAAAAAGAAGCGCACAAAGCAGGTTTGTATGCAAAAAGTATCAATGGAGATGCTTTTTCGAATGAAGTAAAAAGAGAAACTTTAGACTTGATTAAAACTGATTTAGGTCAGGTTGATTTGATTATTTACAGCTTAGCTTCTCCAGTTCGTACCAATCCAAATACGGGAATTACACACCGTTCGGTTTTAAAGCCTATCGGAAGTACTTTTACAAATAAAACAGTAGATTTTCATACAGGAAAAGTTTCAGAAGTTTCTATCGAGCCATGCAGTGGTGATGATATCGAAAACACAATTGCTGTAATGGGAGGTGAAGACTGGGCGATGTGGATTGATGCTTTAAAAGCAGAGAATTTATTGGCACCTGGAGCTACAACTGTTGCTTATTCATATATTGGACCATCAGTTACTGAGGCAGTTTATAGAAAAGGAACAATTGGTCGTGCAAAAGATCATTTAGAAGCTACTGCTTTTGAAATTTCAGATAGTTTAGCTGATATTAACGGAAAAGCTTATGTTTCAGTAAACAAAGCATTGGTGACTCAGGCGAGTTCAGCAATTCCTGTAATTCCTTTGTATATCTCTTTATTGTACAAAATAATGAAAGCAGAAGGTGTTCACGAAGGTTGTATTGAGCAAATTCAACGTTTGTACCAACAAAGATTGTTTACAGAAGGAGAAGTTCCTGTTGATGAAAAAGGTAGAATCCGTATTGACGACTGGGAAATGCGTAAAGACATTCAGGCTCAGGTTGCTCAATTATGGGAACAAGCAACTACTGAAAATTTAGCTGAAATAGGAGATTTAGAAGGATATAGAAAAGATTTCTATAATTTATTTGGTTTTGACTTTGCTGGTGTAGATTACAAAGCTGAAGCTGACGAAATGGTTCAGGTGGAGAGTATCGCCTAATTTTATTTCGAAAAAAATAAAGAATAATTTATTGGTAATGCGTCTTATTTTAAGTGTATAAAAGCATTTAAAATAAGGCGCATTATTGTTTAAAGCCTATCTTTGTTAAAATATTACATTTATATTGTATAATTAATACCGCTTTTAAGAATATGTATTTTTCTTTGGTTATTCCCGTATATAATCGTCCGGATGAAGTTGATGAGCTTTTAGAAAGTTTGTCAAAATTAGATTATAAAGAAGATTTTGAAATTGTAATTGTAGAAGATGGTTCTACAATTCGCTGTGAAGATGTTGTCAATCAGTACAAAAGCAAATTGACCATTTCTTATTATTACAAAGAAAATTCAGGTCCTGGAGATTCTAGGAATTATGGAATGAAAATGGCCAAAGGCGATTATTTTATCATTTTTGATTCAGATTGTATTATTCCTAATGAATATTTAACAGAAGTTGACAAGGCTTTAGAAGCTAATTATGTTGACTGTTTTGGTGGTCCTGACAGAGCATTAGATAGTTTTTCGAATATTCAAAAGGCCATTAATTTTGCAATGACTTCTTTCTTAACTACAGGCGGAATTAGAGGTGGTTCGGAAAAAATAGATAAATTTCAGCCTCGAAGCTTTAATATGGGAATTTCCCGCAAAGCTTTTGAAGCTTCTAAAGGATTTGGAAACATTCATCCGGGCGAAGACCCTGATTTGTCTATTCGATTATGGAATTTAGGTTTTGAAACAAAACTTTTTTCGAAAGCTTACGTATATCATAAAAGAAGAATTGATTGGGATAAATTTTCTGTTCAGGTAAATAAGTTTGGTAAAGCAAGACCAATTTTAAATAGCTGGTATCCTAAATACAATAAACTAACGTTCTTTTTTCCAACATTTTTTGTTATTGGATTAGCACTTTCGGTAGCTTTATTGATTTTTACTTATGATTTTTTAGCTAAATTGTATTGTGTTTACTTTTTTGTAATTTTTGTCGTTTCGAGCTACCAAAACAAAAGTATCAAAATCGGTTATCTTTCAGTGACTGC
>Ga0247814_10000763_pt1 | contig 22619 bp, 17 predicted proteins | sample UWRJL179409R1_FD_179947 | JGI IMG/M metagenome (GOLD analysis project Ga0247814, IMG submission 179947) | Plant litter microbial communities from Arlington Agricultural Research Station in Wisconsin, United States - UWRJ-L179-409R-1 | ecosystem: Environmental > Terrestrial > Plant litter >... | reverse complement strand
TAAGAAGAACACTGCAAGGAACTGCCCGTTTATTTCAAAAAAAAATTGCATTAAACCCGCTACCAGCGCGGTAGCGAATAATGCAATATATATGGCCGATTTTACGGCAAAGCGGTATGTTTTGTTAAATTTTATGGCCACTAAATTTCGAGCTTATAACCCACGCCCTTTATGGTTTTAAAAATATCATCTCCTATTTTTTCGCGTAGTTTGCGTATGTGTACATCTATAGTACGGCCACCCACAACTACTTCGTTACCCCACACTTTATCCAGTATCTCTTCCCTTTTAAACACTTTACCCGGTTTAGAAGCTAAAAGATAAAAAAGCTCAAATTCTTTACGCGGCAGTACAATTTCGCGGTCTTCCATTACAATTTTGTACTCTTCGCGGTTAATTTCTATTGTACCCACCCTAAGCACATCGGCCTTACTGTCGTCTTCTTTAAGCCTGCGTAGCAATGCTTTAACTTTACTTACCAGTAATTTTGGCTTAATAGGCTTAGCAATATAATCATCTGCACCGGCATCAAACCCTGCTACCTGGCTGTAGTCTTCACTCCTTGCGGTTAAAAACGTTATTATAACATTACTAAGTTCCGGGAGCTTCCTTATATTTTCTACCGCTTCCATGCCGTCCATTTCGGGCATCATTACGTCTATAATAATAAGGTGCGGAAGTTCTTTTTTGGCCTTGGCAACAGCCTCTTTACCATTAACCGCCGTAATTACCTGATAGCCTTCCTGGGTTAGGTTATAACCTACAATTTCCAGGATATCCTGCTCATCATCAACCAATAAAATCTTAATGTCTTTTTTTTTCATTGCAACACTATGTGTTTGTTTTGTGGCGGTAAAGGTAAAGATAATACAAAACCATGAAACGTGTTAACTATTATTTAATGTGTTAACAATTTAGTAATGAATACCAAATTTAAACCTAACGTTTACCTAACATTGGAATCAAACCCTGTAGGTTACTTTGCAGCAAAATTATAACACACGAAATGAAACTTAAATTTTTAGTAATTGCACTGTTTATCTTTACGTTGGGCTTTGCCCAGGACAAAGGTACGGTTACCGGTACTGTAACCGACAAGGACATGAATAACGAACCCCTGCCTTTTGCAAGCATTGTGGTAAAAGGTTCTCCGTTAAGCACTACGACAGATGAGAACGGTACTTATACTTTAAGCGTGCCACAGGGCGCACAAACACTTGTTTTTAGTTTTCTTGGTTACGAAAGTAAAGAAATTGCTGTTACCGTTAAAGCAAACGAAACTATTACCGTTAATGAAATACTGGCTTCTACCAGCGTACAGCTAACCGATGTTGTAATAGAAAAACAGGTAAGCCGCGAAAAAGAAACAGCCCTGTTGCTACAGCAAAAGAACGCTATAGAAATGAAGCAGAATATTGGATCGCAGGAGCTTAGCCGTAAAGGTATTGGAGATGTAGGTACTGCTGTTGCAAAAACATCAGGTATATCTAAACAGGAAGGCAGCAACAATGTATATGTTAGGGGATTGGGCGACCGTTACAATTCTACATCTATGAACGGCTTGCCGGTGCCAAGTAACGACCCTGAAAAGAAAAACATTTTCCTTGATATTTTTACTACAGACATTGTAGATTATATCTCTATTGATAAAGTTTATAACACAAGGCTTTTTGGTGATTTTGCCGGAGGTAACGTTGATATAATATCTAAAGAATACCGTGGTAATGGAATGTTTGAAGTTTCTGTAGGTAGTAAAATCAACACCAACGCCATTGACAAGGCTGGAGAATTTTACCTCCAGGACGGCCCTAATAAATCAGGATTTTATTCAAATGACTATCCTGCAAATGCACTAACAGGCTATAACTTTACCAATAGCTATAACCCGCATAAGGAGAGTATGGCACCTGTAAACTTTGGTATAAAAGCAGGAGATGTATATAACATAGGAGAAAATGGTAAACTAAGCCTGTTTGCTACTGCAAACTTTAGCAATGGCTACGAGTACAGACAAGGTCTAAACCAAACTATAAATACACAGGGAGGAGTTCTTAACTCATTTAACCAAGAGCGCTTTTCTTACAACACAAACACTACAGGTTTATTTAATGCGGCTTACCGCATAAATAGCAACCACAAAATATCGTACAATATTTTGTTCGTAAATTCATCAGACCAGTTCAGGGACAGTTACCAAGGTATTATACGTGACCTTGCCGAAAATGGAACAGGCCTGATACAGAGAAGTACTTACATAGAAAACTCTCTTATGATAAACCAATTACTGGGTAACCATAAACTGGATGATAAAACAACTGTAGACTGGGGAGTTTCATACAATACCGTAAAGAGCGATATGCCGGACAGGATACAAAACACCTTTGCCGACACAGGAGATGATGGCGTTTTAAACCTGGCTCAGGCAACATCTACAGATAATAACAGGTATTACCAAAACCTTACCGAAAATGAGCTTGCTGCAAATGCATCAATCAGCCGTCAGATAGGAGTTACTGAAGATGGAGGAGATTCTAAAGGAAAAATAACACTGGGTTATAGTGGCCGCTTTAAAAAACGTGATTTTGAAGCAATACAGTTTAATTTCTTCCTTTCTGAAGCCCTTCGAATTACTACTCCGGCAGATCCTAATAACCTTGACGCTATTTTTAACAGCGACGGATATAACAGCGACCAGTTTGATATAAATACTTATTCGGGTGGTATGAGGCCACAAACCTATAATGGCGAACAAGATATACACGCAGGATACGCCTCATTAGACTATAAACTTACCGATAAGCTAACCGCCAATGTAAGCTTGCGATACGAGAAAATTGAACAATCAATTCGTTACAGGACTCAGTTGATATCCGGAGAACAATCGTCAACTTTTGACAGGAACGAATTTTTACCAAACGTTATACTTAAGTACGAGCTTAATGATAAACAAAACCTACGTTTTGCAGCCAGTAAAACATACACATTACCGCAATTTAAAGAAAGAGCATTATTTATATATGAAGATGTTAATGAAGCTAAATTTGGTAACCCGGACCTGTATCCTTCGCAAAACTATAATGCCGATATTAAATGGGAGTTGTTCCCTAAAAGAGACGAACTTATATCTGTAACTGCATTTGGTAAATATATCCTGGATCCAATTAACGAGATTGTTATTGCATCTGCAGCCAATGATATATCATGGGTAAATATTGGAGACAGTGGCTACGTAGTAGGTGCAGAACTTGAAGTACGAAAAAACCTTTACACTATTGAAGGAGAATTTGATAATAGGGTAAGCGCCGGCCTTAATCTTGCTTACATGAAAACGCACCAGGATATTGATGCTGAAAAAGTAAGTAGCGAAACAGAACTGAGCATTAACCCTACAGAAAAAACATCAAGCTTTGCAGGAGCGTCTGACCTGTTAATGAATGCTGATGTATCATACACTAAAAACTGGAGTGCCGATAAAGGCATTACCGCCACAATAATGTATTCTTATTATTCTGACAGGCTTTATGCTATAGGTAACCTTGGCAAAGGTAATCTTGTAGACAAAGGAATGGGTGCTGTAGACCTTGTGTTTAAAACACGTTTAGGAAGGCATTTAAACGTAGACCTTGTAGGCCGTAACCTCCTTAACCCTACGTTTGAAAGGGTACAGGAAAACGCAGGCGGTACAGTACCTGTGGTAAATTACAAAAGAGGTGCATACATAGGCCTTGGCTTAACATATAAGCTGTAACCAACTATTAAACACAACAATTTGCTCACATTAAATTAACTTACCTTGAGCTTCTATAACTGAAATTTGCATCAAATTAATAACACACAAAAAAAAATGAAAAAAAGAGTTTTAACACTATTCGCTTTAGCAACATTATCAATAGCTACAACTACAGTAGTTTCATGTTCTGGCGACGACGACAAAACAACAGTGCCGGTATCTTCATTCGTATTAGACCGTAACAACCTAAAAGGCGACATTAATGATGGTGAAGTAGTTCTTGAATCAGGAACATATAAACTTACAGGTGCACTTACAGTAAATGCTAATGCTAAATTAACCATTAGACCAGGTGTAATTATAGAAGCTACTACGCCAAATCCAGCTGTAAATGATGAGGCTGTTCGTTACATTGCTATTGCAAGAAATGGCGATATAGATGTACAGGGTACTGCAACATCACCAGTAATTATGACCGCTGCATTAAAAGAGCCGGGAGCTTGGGGAGGTCTTGTAATTTGCGGTAATGCACGTACTAATAGTGGTACCGATGTAACAGCTGAAGTATCCGGGCTTAAATATGGCGGTACTGCCGATAGCGATTCTTCAGGTACATTAAAATACCTAAGGATAGAATACCCAGGATTTGCTTATAGCGCAAGTAAAGAATTTAACGGCATCTCTTTCTTTGCTGTTGGTAGCGGTACAGTGGTAGAGAACATTCAGGTTTATGACAGCTCTGATGATGGTTTTGAATTTTTTGGAGGTACTGTAAACACTAAAAATCTTTCGGTAGTAAATGTTCACGCTACTAAAGTAGGCGATGATCTTTTTGACTGGACTGAAGGTTATACAGGAACTAACGAAAACTGGTATGGTAAAAGGACTAACGGTGGCAACAGGGGTATTGAAGCAGATAACAATGCTACTAACCGTGCATTAACACCTATATCTAACCCAACAATTAAAAACCTTACACTTGTAGGTAACAATGGCGGTTCAGAAAACCAGGCTATAAAACTAAGAGAAGGTTCTAATGGTAAATTTGAAAATGTGGTAATTAGTAACTTCGGTACAGGTTTTGATGTTCAGCATGCTGAAACATTAGCTTTTGTTACTGCAGGTACACTTAAAGCTACAGGCGTTAAATTTGTTGACGTAACTACTAAAGCTGTGGGTGCTGACAATATTAATACAATGTTTACAGAGAGTGCTACTTCTACAGGTGCTGGTAACGGTGCTGATGTTCCTACATGGGCTACCGGATGGACACGTAACAACTAATATTTAAGTTTTAAACTTATTATAGTATACAGCAAAAAGCTGCACCGTTTGGTGCAGCTTTTTTACTTTTAGACCAACCTGTAACACATTTAAAACCAGTGGAGGCAGCCTTGTTAAAATTAAATTTTTCTTCACAAAATTTTTGGTACAGTTATTGAAATAATTTATACATTTACACAATCAATCATCTTATGAAGAAAAAATACTTTTATACCACCTTACTGCTGTTCTTTTTGCTTTGCCTTGGCGCTGTAGCCCAGGAAAGCAAACAGGTTTTTGCTGTCGGCAAGGAACCTATAGAAGGGCTTAACATTTACCCTAACCCGGTAAGTGGCGGCAGGCTTTATGTAACATCTAAAACGGGCCAGAACAAAGAGGTTGCGATTTTTGATGTACTGGGCAAAAAAATAATGCAGGCAACCCTTAGCGGTAAAGAACTTAACATAAGCGAGCTTACACCGGGGGTCTATATTATTAAAGTAAAAGAAGGCGAAGCTACCGCTACAAGGAAGCTAATTGTTAAATAAATCTGCCGGGAGCCAACAACCTGTTAAACTTCTTTAATTTAATCTTAATTTTACATGAGAATACTTTTGTAGTTTTACAATGTTGTTATCTTTGCACAGAAATAAATTCAATAAAATTAACGACATGAAAAAACTTTACATCTTAGCAGCTGCACTTGTTTCAACTGCATCATTCTCACAAGTGGTAATTAGCCAGGTTTATGGCGGCGGCGGTAACGCTGGTGCAACATATACTCACGATTTTGTAGAATTATTTAACCGTGGTACTGTTGCTGTTACTTTAACAGGTCATACACTACAATACGGCTCAGCAACTGGTACATTTGGAGCTTCTAACATCCAACCACTACCAACAGTTACAATTCAGCCAGGTCAATATTATTTGATCCAGGAAGGAATCGGAGCTGGAGGAACTACCGCGCTTCCAACTCCTGATTATGCACCCGTTAGTCCTGCAGTAGTACTAAATATAGGAGGAACGAATGGTAAAATTGTTTTAGCAACTAATGACACTCCCGTAACTTCATCAACAGACTCTAATGTAGTTGATTTTGTAGGATTCGGAACAGCTACTATGTTCGAAGGAACAGCTGCAACTCCAGCTCTTTCTAACTCAACTGCTGCTCTAAGAGCAAGTAATGGTTGTCAGGATACGAATGATAATGCGACTGACTTTGTAGCCACTGCTCCAACACCAAGAAACACTGCTACAGCTGTAAACGTTTGTGGTACTGCGGGTGTTAAACAAAACCAAATCGCTGATTTAAAACTTTCTCCAAACCCACTTACAGGTAATGTACTTACTGTATCTTCTAACAGCGATGCCGAAAAAGCAGTAGCTATATTTGATATTACAGGTAAACAAGTATTTAAAGCTACAACTGTAAACAGCACTGTAAATACAGGTAACCTTAACGCTGGCGTTTACATTGTAAAAGTAACCGAAGAAGGCAAAACTGCTACTAAAAAACTTATTGTTCAGTAATTAGTTTTACAGCATATATTTTAAAGGGCTGTCTCTAACGAGGCAGCCCTTATTTTTTATCCTTAACAATTTCGCAACAAACAAAAGCAGCTTTTAAAAACCCTATTGCATAATTTTACACGGTTAAAAAATTTAAAAAAAAATGAAAAAGATCTACTCTTTAGTGGCTATAGCCCTACTATCTGCTACGGCAGTTAATGCCCAGGAAAACCTTGTTGCAAACCCCGGCTTCGAAAACTGGACCGGAAACCAGCCGGTTAGCTACGCTCCGTTCAACACCTACTTAAACACCAATCTTACTCAGGAAAACACTATTAAACATACCGGCAACAGCGCTGCAAGGCATCAATCGCAATCAAGCACAATACGTCTTGAACAAGATAATCTTATGACTATAACGCCGGGAAACAGCTACACTATTAGTTACTGGTATTATGATAATGACCCGGCTGCCAGGACAAGAATTTATTCGTCATGGATGAGAGCAGGAAGCCCGTTTGAGACTTTAACCGATAATGCTGATGTTCTAATGGCAAATGAGTATTCTGCCGATAGTCCACAGTGGGTTAATAAAACGCTTACACTTACAGCACCTGCCAATGCTACACATTTTAAGCTTCAGGTAAGGACTTATGGACAAGATAACAATTCGGGTGGTTACATTTATTACGATGATTTTTCTTTTGTAGATAATACCCCTGCCGGTATTGCACAAAACGGAATTGAGAACCTTAAGCTATATCCTAACCCACTTACAGGCAACGTGCTTAACATAGCATCTGCCGCCAACGCTGCTAAAACCGTAGCTATTTTTGATATGACAGGCAAACAGGTACTTAACACTACAACCGCAAACGGTACCGTAAACACTGGCAGCCTTACAGCAGGTGTATACCTTGTAAAAGTAACCGAAGAAGGTAAAACTGCTACTAAAAAACTTATTGTTCAGTAATTAATTTTACAGCATATATTTTAAAGCACCGCCCAAAGCGGTGCTTTTTTATTTTGTACTTTTGCTAAAACATTTTTGCCTTGCTTACCCCTACCGATATATTTACCATTGCCTCTAAAAAAGAGTTTGAAAAAACAACGCTTAAAGTATTTCGTCATCAGTATGACAACAATACCGTGTACCGTGATTTTTGCGGCTTTTTAAATAAGGATAAGCAAAATGTAAAGTTGGTTAAAGACATTCCGTTCCTCCCAATACAGTTCTTTAAAACACACGAGGTTTTAAGTTCGGAAAGTCCGGTACAGGTTACCTTTACCAGCAGTGGCACCACCGGCATGGTTACCAGCCGCCACCTTGTTACAGATACCGACTATTATGACCAGAGTTTCCGCCTGGCATTTTCCCAGTTTTACGGCAACATAGAAGATTATGCCGTTTTGGCACTCCTGCCCTCTTATTTAGAGCGCGAGGGATCATCGCTCATATACATGGTAGAAGACCTTATACAGCGTTCTAATAATCCCGACAGTGGCTTTTACCTGCACAACCACGACGAACTTATAGCAAAGCTTACCGAACTGGACAGCGCAGGCCAAAACGTAGTGCTTATTGGTGTTACCTATGCCCTGCTCGACCTCATAGAAAAACAAAATTTTCAGCTTAAAAACACCATAATCATGGAAACCGGTGGTATGAAAGGCCGCCGCCGCGAAATGATTCGCAAAGAACTGCACGAGGTACTTTGCAGTGGCTTTGGCGTAAGCAAAATACATTCGGAATATGGTATGACAGAATTACTGTCGCAGGCCTACTCTCTTGGCGATGGTATTTTTGAATGCCCACCCTGGATGGATATCCTTATTCGCGATACCGAAGATGCCCTTACCTATATAGATTACGGGAAGACCGGCGGTATTAACGTGATTGACCTTGCCAATATTAACTCCTGCTCGTTTATAGCCACACAGGACCTTGGTAAAAAGTACCCCAATCAATCTTTTGAGGTACTGGGCCGTTTTGACAACAGCGATATACGCGGGTGCAACCTGATGGTATTTTAAGAGGGATTGTTAGATTTTTGGATGGTAGGACTATTGGACGGTAGGATTTATTAGATAATGGAACGCGGATTACACGGATGCTACGCAATCGCGGATCTTCACGGATTAGCTTCATTATCAAAAAATATGCGAAAATCCGCGCCTAAATTCGCTTCATCCTCGTTTCATATATTAGATTACTACGCGCCATGCGATGACCGGCTATCAAAAAAAAGGAGCCCTAAAGCTCCTCCTATTTATTTAACCGTTATAACAAAATACTTCTTTTTGCCAAACTGTACTAATATGTACTTACCTAAAACCAAATCCTTATCGGATAGTTTGTAAGCATCGGTAATTTTCTCTTTATTTACAGCAACCGCATTTGCAGCAAGTGCTTTTCGTGCTTCACCACGCGATGGGAAAATCTTTGTAACGTCAGAAAGCATTTCTATAACTTCTGTCTCAGAATTTAGTTGCTCCGGGGTAATTTCAGCATAGAAAAATTCACCAAAAATATCGGTAAAGAAATCATCGCTTACGGCATTAAGCTGCTCATAGTTGTAATTAGAAAAAACAAACTCAGAACGTTTAATAGCCTCTTCAAGGTCTTCGGCACTATGTACAAAAGTAGTAACCTCGGCGGCAAGCCTTTTTTGCAGTACCCTTAAATGTGGTGCAACTTTATGTTCTTCTATAACCGCTTCTACTTCTTCCTGCGTTAGGAATGTAAATATCTTTATATATTTTTCAGCATCAACATCGGTAGTATTTACCCAAAACTGGTAAAATTTGTACACAGAAGTCTTATCAGCAGTAAGCCACACATTGCCACCTTCGGATTTCCCGAATTTAGAACCGTCTGCCTTTGTAATAAGCGGGCAGGTCATAGCATAAGCTTTAGCACCTTCATCGTTCATACGGCGCACAAGTTCTGTACCCGTGGTAATATTACCCCACTGGTCGCTACCGCCAAGCTGCAGCACACAGTTATGTGCTTTGTGCAAATGGTAAAAATCGTAACCCTGTATTAACTGGTAGGTAAATTCGGTAAACGACATGCCGCTGCCTGCCTCGCCCGTAAGGCGTTTTTTAACCGAATCTTTAGCCATCATGTAGTTAACCGTAATACGCTTACCCACATCGCGCACGAAACCTATGAACGAAAATTCTTTCATCCAGTCGTAATTGTTAACCAGCAGGGGTGCATTGGCATCGGCCGAATTAAAATCAAGGAAACGGGAAAGCAATGCTTTAATACCGTTCACATTTTTATCAAGGGTGGCTTCATCCAGCAGGTTACGCTCATCGCTTTTACCCGACGGGTCGCCTATCATACCGGTGGCACCACCTACAAGTGCTATGGGCCTGTGGCCGTGGTTGTGCAGGTGCTTTAATATTATAATGGGCACAAGGCTGCCTATGTGCAGTGAGTCGGATGTTGGGTCGAAGCCAATATAGGCCGTGGTCATTTCTTTAAGCAGTTGCTCCTCGGTTCCCGGCATAATGTCGTGCACCATGCTACGCCATTGTAATTCGGCTACAAAATTTTTCATATTCTATTTTTAATGCGGTGCAAAAATACAAACCTCAAACAAGCTAATGCAATTAAAATGTACTTTTTTGTAATCAAAAATGCTGTTTTTGAACACACATAAATAAGTATATTTGTATTATGATATTAGTTACCGGAGGAACAGGACTTGTAGGGGCACACTTACTGCTTAAACTTGCCGAAGATGGCAGCACCCTGCGTGCCCTGTACCGCACTACAGCTGCCCTTGCAAAGACAAAAAAGTTGTTTACCCATTATGGTAAAGAATCTTTATATAACACTATTAACTGGGTAGAAGGCGATATACTTGATATACCATCGTTAGAAATAGCATTTCAAAATGTTACACAGGTTTACCATTGCGCAGCCCATGTTTCTTTCGACCCTAATGACGAAGACCTGCTGCGTAAAGTAAATATAGAAGGCACAGCCAACATGGTTAACTGCGCACTTGCTTTTGGCGTGCAAAAATTTTGCCATGTAAGCTCTGTCGCGGCACTGGGCGATGCCCTGCAGCCCGGCGATACAATTACAGAAGAAACCGAATGGAACCCGGAAAAAAGCCACAGCGATTATGCCATTAGCAAGTATGGTGCAGAAATGGAAGTATGGCGTGCCTGGCAGGAGGGCCTTAATGTGGTTGTGGTAAACCCCGGAGTAATATTTGGTTATGGTTTTTGGAAACAGGGCAGCGGTGCTATACTGCGGGCGGTACAGCGCGGACAGTATTTTTACACCCTGGGTAATTGCGGCATTGTGGCCGTACAGGATGTTGTAAACATAATGGTACTGCTAATGCAAAGCAACACTACCGGCGAGCGGTATACCGTTGTTGCCGAAAATGTAACTTACAAAGAGCTTCTTGATACAGTAGCGCAGGGGTTGCTAAAAAGCAAACCGTCTGTTTATGCTACGCCTTTGCTAACAAAAATTGCATGGCGTGCAGACTGGCTGGTAAGTAAGTTATTAAGGCAAAAAAGGATGCTTACCCGTAGCATGGCAAAATCGGCTTATAGCGCCAACACTTTCGATAACAGCAAAATTGTAAACGAACTGGAGTATACATTTAAAGATATGAAACGCTACCTTAAAGGGCTTGCCGCTGAATATCTTAATTCATAAGCTCAAGCTGCATAACAAGGTTATGATTTTCATAAACTATCCATTTTTCTCCATTATAATACCAGGTACGTTTGGGTTCATCTTTATCAAGCTCATACGTTTTCAAAGCAGGTTGATAAATTATAACTTCTTTCATTTCACCTGCTTTTGTCTCATAATATAATGTTACCTTATTTTGTTCTAAAAGCATAATTTCTATACCTACACACAAGCCTTTTTCGGGAAACGGGATCAGGTAGTGCGATATATCTATTTTTGTAGTTATATGGTCTCCCTCCTTTACCGAGAACACATTATTATGGTTGTAAATGCTTTCACCCGGTTCCCCCTTTTCATTTAAGGAAAAAAACCGTACGTTAAGCAATCCGTTAGTTTGGTTACTGGAAGTCCTAATAGACACCGACTTAATAAAAGGGGTTTCTTTAAACGTATCATTATATAAAAATGTTTTGCCAACAAATCTGGTCGTATAAGGAGGACACATGGAAACCTGTAATATAGACCGCTTAAGTTTGTCAACTTTTACCACTTTTTTACCTGTAGCATAAATTTTAACCTCGTCAAGCTTGTAAACTTCCTCGTCCATCAGTATTGTGTCGGCAAGTTTTCCTGAACGTACTACTAAATCTTTGTACCCTACCGAACTTAACCGTACCAGGGTAGAATCGTGCAGCTTTGGCAGGGTAAATACCCCGCGGTCATCTGCCGATGTTCCCATGTGCTTAGCAACATACACCCCTGCATAGGGCACCGGTTGTTTGGTTGTACTGTTAAGTATTGTTTTTTGCTGGGCAAAAACGGATAAAAATAAAATACAAAAAAGGGATGTAAAATATAATTTCATTGGCGTATATTGAATTAAAAATTTAAAGATATGAAACCCTACCTTAAAGAGCTTGCCGCTGAATACCTTAATTCATAAGCTCAAGCTGCATAACAAGGTTATGGTTTTCATAAACTATCCATTTTTCTCCATTATAACACCAGGTGCGCTTGGGTTCATCTTTATCAAGTTCAGAGACTTTTAAAGCAGGTTCATAAATTATAACTTCTTTCATTTCACCTGCTTTTGTATCATAATACAGTGTTACCTTATTTTGTTCTAAAAGCATAATTTCTATACCTACACACAAGCCTTTTTCGGGAAATGGGATCATGTAATGCGATACATCTATTTTAGTAGTTATCTGCTCTCCCTCCTTTACAGAGAACACATTATTATGGTTGTAAATGCTTTCACCCGGTTCCCCCTTTTCATTTAAGGAAAAAAACCGTACGTTAAGCAATCCGTTAGTCTGGTCACTGGAAGTCCTAATAGACACCGACTTAATAAAAGGGGTTTCTTTAAACGTATCATTATATAAAAATGTTTTGCCAACAAATCTAAGTGTATAAGGAGGACACATGGAGACCTGTACAGAAGACCGCTTAAGTTTGTCAACTTTTACCACTTTTTTACCTGTAGCATAAATTTTAACCTCGTCAAGCTTGTAAACTTCCTCGTCCATCAATATCGTGTCGGCAAGTTTTCCTGAACGCACTACCAGGTCTTTATACCCTACCGAACTCAGCCGTACCATAGTAGAATCGTGCAGTTTTGGCAGGGTAAATACCCCGCGGTCATCTGCCGATGCCCCCATGTAATTAGCAACATACACCCCTGCATAGGGTACCGGTTGTTTTGTTGTACTGTTAAGTATTGTTTTTTGCTGGGCAAAAACTGATAAAAATAAAATACAAAAAAGGGGGGTAAAATATAATTTCATTGGCGTATATTGAATTACAAATTTAAAGATATGAAACGCTACCTTAAAGGGCTTGCCGCTGAATAATTCAATTCATAAGCTCAAGCTGCATAACAAGGTTATGTTTTTCATTAACTATCCATTTTTCTCCATTATAACACCAGGTGCGCTTGGGTTCATCTTTATCAAGTTCAGAAACTTTTAAAGCAGGTTCATAAATTATAACTTCTTTCATTTCACCTGCTTTTGTATCATAATACAGTGTTACCTTATTTTGTTCTAAAAGCATAGTTTCTACACCCACACACAAGCCTTTTTCGGGAAACGGGATCATGTAGTGCGATACATCTATTTTTGTAGTTATCTGTTCTCCCTCCTGCACCGAGAATACATTATTATGGTTGTAAATGCTTTCACCCGGTTCCCCCTTATCATTTAAAGAAAAAAACCGTACGTTAAGCAATCCGTTAGTCTGGTCACTGGTGGTTCTAATAGACACCGACTTAATAAAAAGGGTCTCTTTATACGTTTCATTATATAAAAATGTTTTGCCAACAAACCTTGTCTTATAAGGAGGACACATTGAAAGCTGTATAGAGGACCGCTTAAGTTTGTCAACTTTTACCACTTTTTTGCCTGTAGCATAAATTTTAACCTCGTCAAGCTTGTAAACTTCCTCGTCCATCAATATCGTGTCGGCAAGTTTTCCTGAACGGACTACCAAATCTTTGTACCCTACCGAACTCAACCGTACCATAGTAGAATCGTGCAGCTTTGGCAAGGTAAATACGCCGCGGTCATCTGCCGATGCCCCCATGTAATTTGTAACATACACCCCTGCATAGGGTACCGGTTGTTTTGTTTTGCTGTTAAGTATTGTTTTGTGCTGTGAAAAAACTGATAAGAAGAAGATACAAAAAAGGGATGTAATATATAATTTCATAGGCGTATATAATATATTCGGCCCTGAATAGGGCCGAAATTTAAAATTAAAAGGATTATTACTCGCAGGGAGCCCATAGTTGACCAGTACCGCTACCATCCAATACAGGCCTTTTTTTAAATCTGATACCGAAAATACGGTAATCCTGCCACCAGTGCCTTCTGCCGTTAATGCAGTCATCTGAAAGATACGTGCCGCCCCAGCCAAAAGTTGTATTGCCATAATCGAAGCCATCTGCTATATATACAGGGTCATCGCCAATATATAATTACAAATTGATAAATCTAAAATACTCATAACATGGCAGGTATGATTGCCGCTAAGTTAACTTTTTTTAAAAGCTAAAATTTTCTTTAACAAAATTTTAACACGCAAAAAAGGCAGGATAAAAATCCTGCCTGTATATTATTTTGTTTACCTAATCAGGGTTGCCCCTTCTCTGCAAATCTTATTTTCGCTGCATCATCCGGGTCTGCTGCTCCTGTTCCGATTGTTAAAACTACGATTTAGGGATAACCGATTTAGTTTTTTTGGCAAGGGAATCTTTTACCGGTGGAGCCAGTTTTTCCTTATTTTCTTTAATCCTCTCAGAAACTTTTGCCTGCATTTTTTCGTATTCCTCAATATCAGAAGCGTAATACAGGTTGTTTTGGGCAAAAGTAAGGCTGTCTATATTATATTTTTTATAAATATAGGTATGCGTATTTACATGGCTACTATCTAAAGCAGCAGGCTGAAATGATTTTACGGCCTGTATTAAAGCAATATCATACAATATATCTACCATTTCGCCGCTATCCAGCAGCTTTTCAGGCTTGGGCGCAGCATTATCATTGCATGCCACTGCTAATATAGCTAAAAGTATAAATACCAGTTTTTTCATGTTTTAAAATACAGTTTATTTAACTCCCTTATACTTACCACCGTTAAAGAATATCGTTACTCCCTGTTAAACAAAAGGCGTTCGCCGCAGCGTATATCTTTTACTTTAAAGTTATTGTAAACCAGCTGGCCGTTTACAAACGTATGGCTTATTCTCGATTTAAAGTTAACTCCTTCAAACGGAGACCAGCCGCATTTATATAAAATATTTTCTTTTTTAACATTCCAGGGTAATCCCGGGTTAACAATAACAAGGTCGGCATAATAGCCTTCGCGAATAAAACCGCGCTTTTCTACTTTAAATATCTTAGCCGGGTTATGGGCCATTTTCTCTACGATTTTCTCTACCGATATTTTCTTTTGGTGGTATGCCTCAAACATAGCTACTACAGCATGCTGCACTAACGGCCCGCCCGAAGGAGACGATGTGTACGGGTTTTTCTTTTCTTCCAGCGTGTGTGGCGCGTGGTCTGTTGCTACAACATCAATACGGTCATCCAGCAATGCTTTCCAAAGGGCATCTTTATCGGCCGCCGTCTTTACAGCCGGGTTCCATTTTATTAATGCGCCTTTTTTCTCGTAATCAGCATCGGTAAACCAAAGGTGGTGTATACACACTTCGGCAGTTATCTGTTTATCTTCTAACGGTATTTTGTTAGTAAACAATTCTGTTTCCCTTGCCGTAGATACATGGAACACATGCAGCCTTGCCCCTGTTTTTTTAGCCAGCTCTACCGCGCGTGATGACGATATGTAACAAGCCTCGGCACTGCGTATCTCCGGATGAAATTTCACCGGAATATCATCGCCATACTCTTCTTTAAATTTGGCAAGGTTTTTTTGTATCGTAGCCTCGTCTTCGCAGTGCACTGCTATAAGCATTTTTGTACTGCTGAATATTTTCTCTAATACCTCTGTATTATCTACCAGCATATTGCCGGTAGATGAACCAAGGAATAATTTTATACCGGCAACATTTTTAGGGTTGGTTTTAAGCACCTCTTCAAGGTTGTCGTTAGTACCGCCCATCATGAACGAATAATTGGCATAAGAAGATTCAGATGCTCTCCTGTATTTATCTTCCAGCAACTCCTGCGTTACCGCATTAGGCACCGTATTAGGCTGTTCTATAAACGAAGTTATGCCACCCGCAACGGCAGCACGGCTTTCGGTTTCTATAGTACCTTTATGGGTAAGCCCCGGTTCACGAAAGTGTACCTGGTCGTCTATAGCGCCGGGAATAAGAAAGCTGCCTTCGGCATCTATTATCTTAACATCTCCGGTTTTAGGACTTATCTTTTCGCCTATTTCCTTTATAAATTTGTCTTCTATAAAAAGATCGCCTTCAAAAATTGTACCTTCATTTACAATCCTGGCATTCTTTATTAATATCCTGTTCATTATAATCTTATAGTCGGTTTAGCATTCTTTTTATCTTCAGGCTTATTACCCCAAAAATGGCTTCTTTAATAATGGCATTGCTCATTTTAGATTCTCCCAGTGTACGGTCTGTAAAAATTATGGGCACCTCTACAATATTAAAGCCATTACAATAAGCGCGGTATTTCATTTCTATCTGAAAGGCATAGCCCACAAATTTTATCCTGCCCAGGTTTACGCTTTCCAGCACTTTACGGCGGTAGCATATAAAACCCGCAGTAGCATCTTTTATTTGCATGCCTGTTATCATACTTACATATACCGATGCAAAGTAAGACAGCAATACCCTGCTTAACGGCCAGTTTACCACATTAACACCATTACTGTAACGCGACCCAATAGCTACATCTGCCCCTTTAATACAGGCGGCATGCAGCTTTACAAGATCGGCAGGGTTGTGCGAAAGGTCGGCATCCATTTCAAATATGTATTCATATTTGCGGTTAATGGCCCAGTTAAAGCCATGCACATAAGCGGTACCCAGCCCTGATTTTCCCGGTCTTACTTCGAGATTTAGCCTGGAGCCAAATTCGGCCTGGAGCTCACGTACTTTAAGAGCCGTTCCATCGGGCGAATTATCGTCTACAATGAGCAGGTCAAACGGGGTTGCGAGTAAAAAAACAGCCCTGATAACCGTTTCTATATTTTCAATTTCGTTGTAGGTAGGGATTATTACAATTCCTTCGCTCATGGGTAAGGGCAAATTTTGGTGCAAAAGTAGTGTATTTCTAAACGCATAAAACATAATTAATGTATAATTAACCAATAGATATTTAAAAATACTAATTTTGCAGCATGCATGACCTTGTATTAAACGAACGTATTACCGGCGCAAACGATTGGGCAACCTTTCTGTTTGTATTGTGCTTTGCCATAGTGGCCGCAAACCGCACGGCCTTTGAGGCGCGTTTTGCCGAATTTATAAAACTGGGCGTTAGCGATAAGTATACAAAAATTTATAAAGACAGCTCTAACCTGCAAAGCTGGTTTACCATTTCGTTCTTTTTTATACAGGTAATATCTTATAGTTTTTTGCTGCAGTATGTTCTTAAACACAAAGATTTTGAAATTATAAAACCCGGCGGAAACTCATTTATACAAATATTTACCGTTGTAACCTTTTTTATACTTGCAAAGTTTTTAATAGAAAAAATTATTGCAACCGCCTTTAGCATAGAAGAATTTAGCGAGCAGTTTAACCTGCATAAAGTAAACTACCGCGCCTACATTGGGCTGCTGCTACTGCCCGTAAATATGGTTTTATTTTATAACCCCGACCCAGCACGGCTTTTATTATATTTAATATTAGGGGTAATTTTAGCCGCAACTTTCATTTCATACCTTGTTTCACTGAGGATTTATCAAAAGTTGATACTGGCGAAATTGTTTTATTTTATTTTGTATCTTTGCGCACTTGAAATAGCACCCTATTATTTCATGTATTATTGGTTTACGAACAGTTAGTTAAACACAGTGTTAATATGAAAGTGAAAACAATTTTGGTTTCGCAGCCGGAGCCTAAAGTAGAAAATTCACCATACTTCGAAATTCAGCATAAGCTAAAAGTAAAAGTAGATTTTAGGCCATTTATTCACGTAGAGGGTGTAAGCGCTAAAGACGTAAGGGCGCAAAAGGTAGACCTTAATAATTTTACCGCCATTATTCTTACCAGCAAGAACTCTATAGACCACTTTTTTCGCGTAGCCGAAGAAATGCGCTACAAGGTACCCGAAACATTAAAGTATTTTTGCCAGAGCGAGGCCATTGCCTTTTACCTGCAAAAATATGTAGTGTACCGCAAACGAAAAATTTATGTGGGGCAAAAGGATTTTGCCGACCTCTCGCCGCTTATTAAAAAGTACAAGGACGAGAAGTTTTTATTACCATCGTCTGAACAGTTAAATGACGATATACCACAGGTACTTAACAACCTTAAAGTAGATTGGGTTCCCGGTACTTTTTACCGTACCGTAATGAGCGACCTTACAGATCTTAAGGATGTGTACTATGATGTACTGGCATTTTTTAGCCCTACCGGTATAAAATCGCTGTTTAAAAACTTCCCTGATTTTAAACAGAACGATACCCGTATTGCTGTTTTTGGCAGCACTACACAAAAAGAAGCCCTGGAACACGGATTGCGTGTAGACATTATGGCACCCGCACCCGGCACCCCGAGTATGACAATGGCATTAGAAAAATATATTACCGAAGCTAATAAGGGAAAATAATTACTTTACATTTTACCACAATATAACAGAGCTACTCCTTAAACAGGAGTGGCTTTTTTATTGTAAAATCACTAAGTACAATTACGGTTACCGGCCTGTTTATTTTGTTACAAAATCCTACAGGTTTACCGCATATCTGCTTTTTAAAATTTTAGTTGTGTATTATAAATTTTAGTTTCGCGCAAAAATTTATACCAAAATACAACAACACATAAAAACATGCAGGATTATTTTAAAAAAGCGATTGTTATAGGGTTACTGCATATTGTAGTAACAGGTTTTGCCCAGGATACCGCTACTGCAACCGCAACTACCGAAAAGAAAACCGTAAAAAATATTGAAGCGGGATTTGACGGTATGCTGGCAGCATCTTACGGTAGTGGGGCTTTTGGTATAAATGTGGGCGGGCCAAGCCTTAAATATAAATTTACCAAAAGCTTTAAAGTGGGTGTTGGGGCATTTCCGTCGCTATTAATCATGGACGATAAAGCCCAGCCAAGGCTTGCGGTATCGCCTATAATAGAATATAAAAACTTTATGCTTATAACTCCCTATTATGGCTATAACAGCAAAAACAAACAGATATGGACATTCGGTTTGGGATATAAATTTATTTAAATAACATTCTTATTATCATAACACCTTTAGGTAAACGTAACAAAACAAGAAACTTACACTACATAAAAAAACGTTCAATATCAAACCCCTTATTTTCAACATTAGAATTTTCTAATCAAATTCTAATGAAAGTCTAATCCTTTTATTTAGATTAACTATAAATAAGATTTTAAGTTTGCACCCGTCTATCAAACCTGAAATTGAACATGAGATCATTACTGTTTTTCCTATTACTGGTTAGTTTACCCGCATGGTCGCAAACCGGCACTATTACAGGAGAAGTTGCCTTAGGTGCAGATGAACTGGCGTTTGGCGCCACAGTAATGGTAAAAGGAACACAGCACTATACTACAGTAGACACAGATGGAAGGTATGAAATTAAAGGGCTTGCTTATGGCGAATACACTTTAGAGATTTCATCGCTTGAGGCCAAAACCAAAACCGTTACCGTAATAGTAAACCGCCCTACGGTAAAGTTAAATATAACGGTAGAAAAAAATGAAAGCAAGGTTTTAGACGAGGTAGTAGTACGCAAATCAACAACACGAAGGGAAATACTGGATAAAGGCTTCTCTGTAAACGTAATAGAAACAGGAGAAGCAGCCCTGCGCAATATACAAACTAACGACTTGCTGGACAGGAGCGTAGGTGTAAGGGTTAGGCAAAACGGAGGGTTAGGATCAAGTGTTAATTACAACCTTAATGGTATGAGCGGCAACTCTGTAAGGATCTTTATAGACGGCATTCCTATTTCTACCTATGGGTCATCATTTAGCTTAAACAGTATTCCACCGGCATTAATAGAGCGAATAGAGGTTTACAAAGGCGTTATACCAATAGAGCTTGCAGATGATGCACTGGGCGGGGCCATAAACGTAATACTTAAAAAGGGCGCAAGAAACACGCTTAATGCATCGGTATCTTATGGTTCATTTAATACCACACAAGCTCAAATAAACGGGGTTTTCCGTAAGGAATCGGGGTTTACGGTTAAAGCTTCGGGATTTTTTAATTATTCTGACAATGATTACGAAATTTGGGGCGAACATGTTTATAACATTTTACCAAACGGCAGGACCCAGCTTGTTAGGGCAAAGCGTTTTAATAATGCCTATAAATCGTATGGCGCACGTGTTGAAGCAGGATATACCGATGTAAAATGGGCAGATAACTTTTTAATAGGCTATAATGGCTCGTATGATTATAACGAGATACAGCATGGCGCGTTTATGACTACGCCATATAAAGGGCGATTTACAGAATCTGACGCTCATGCAATTAGCCTTAACTACACTAAAAAGGACCTTTTTACAAAGGGGCTTCAGTTTAGTACTAACGCCGTATACAGTAACAGGAGCGAAGTTGTAAATGACACCGTAAAATACAGCTATAACTGGGATGGCACTATTGCGCTGGGATTGCGCGGCGACCCTATTTTGAGGCCCAATGGTGCGCAACAGGGAGCACCAACAATTGTTCATGTAGACAGGCAGATATTTAGTGCCCGAAGCAACCTTAAATACAGCATAAACGATAACCATAAGCTTATTTTGAGCCATGTGTATTACACTGTAGACCGAGACGATAACGATGAACTTAAATCAGAGCTGGAGCAGCGCTACCAGGAAACCCGTGATTTACAAAAAAGTGTGTATTCTTTTGCTTATGAAGCTGACGCCTTTAAATCAAAACTAAAAACCAGCCTGTTTGCAAAGCACTATGTGCAAAACGCTGTACAAAAAGACCCTACCCTGACAAATAACAACACTGAGGTTGTGGTAAATATTTCAGACAATACAACTTCTACAACAGGGTATGGCCTTGCCGCCTCCTATTATATAATCCCTGAAATTATGGCAATGGTCTCGGCCGAAAAAGCTGTGCGAATGCCCACCGATAATGAGATTTTCGGCAACCAGGCCGAAAACATTGTTGGCAATACAACACTAAACCCGGAAGTAAGCAATAACCTAAACTTGGGCTTAAGAATTGGTGCTTTTAATTTAAAAAAACATAAGGTATCTATTTCCGGATCGGGGTTTGTAAGAAATACCGAGGATAAAATAGTGCGAAGTATAAACAACCGCGTTAATGATGCAATACAGGTACTGCCATTTATAAATCTTGGTAAAACACAGGCTATAGGCTTTGAGGCCGCTTTTGAATATGTGTTTAACAACAGACTTTTTATAAACATGAACATGTCAAAATTTAATTTATTATTTAAAGACCAATTTGACGCGAGCGGGGGCACATTACCGCTTTATGATGTACAGTTACCAAACGAACCATTTTTTACTGTAAACGGAAGTGCCCAGTATAACTTTAAAGAGATTATACAAAAAGATTCAAACCTTACTCTATACTACGGTTTTGGCTACGTAGACCCATTTTACATTAACTGGTCGCTTGATTCTGCCACTCCGGCCCAGTTTGTAAACGATGCGGGTTTAAGCTATTCTTTTCCCAAAAATCAGTTTGTATTAAGCTTTGACGCAAAAAATATATTTAACAAAATGGCCTTTGATAATTACGCCGTACAAAAACCGGGGCGGGCATTTTACCTGAAATTAAATTATACAATCAACAAATTTTAAACTTATTACCTAATCTAAAATAAATGAATATGAGAAATCGTTTTGTAAAACTATTTGCATGCGGCGCTGCTATATTTGCGCTTGCATTAACAGGCTGTTCTGACGACGACAATAACAATGCAGCACCTTTAAACCCGGTTACTGAAGGCCGATGGATAACTGTAGCCGGTGCAAGAATGCAAACTACCCCGGGCGATGGTAATGGCGGTACTATGGTATACGCTATAAGCAAGGAAGATGCCCAAAATCCGGATGTATCTGTAAATGCTTTTGACAATGGCGTAAGTGTGCTGTCTAACAGGACCGCACGTTTACAATCATCTGTAGATGGCAAAACCCTGTTTAATATTACGTATACAGGCGCTAACGGAGGTACATTTATGACTTATAATGTTAACGGCGGTAACAACTTTGCACAATCAGATGTAACAGTTAACATTTCTCAGTATGCAGGCACATCTCCACGTTGGGTAAAACTTTTTGACGGAGACAATACCGGTGTGGCAGTAAATGTAGCAACACCCACTCCTGTTGTAACAGATAACGTATACCAGCGCACAAGAGGTACTGCAACAGTATTAAGCCTTAACCTTAAAGATGTTTTAATTTCGGACTACAGACAGTTTGAAATTCCGCTTACAGCTGCAGAAGAAGCGTTAGGACACCACATTTTCCGTTTAGATGCACCTACCCTTAATGCTGCCGGTAACAAATTAATTATTGGCACATGGATGCGTAAAACAAATCCTGCTGCACCCGGCGAAAATGAAAGCGAATTTACACGTTTAGGTTCTAAATCTGTAGTAGTTGATTATCCATCTTTACAAAATCCTACTGTAATTACTTCTACAGTTGCATTTGGAGACACCAGCGGATACCGCAGCTTTAACAGCTTTGTAGGTAACGATAACAATATTTATCAGGCTACACAAAGAGATACCGAGAATGGTTCTTACATTTTAAGGATA
>Ga0247814_10000762_pt1 | contig 22690 bp, 9 predicted proteins | sample UWRJL179409R1_FD_179947 | JGI IMG/M metagenome (GOLD analysis project Ga0247814, IMG submission 179947) | Plant litter microbial communities from Arlington Agricultural Research Station in Wisconsin, United States - UWRJ-L179-409R-1 | ecosystem: Environmental > Terrestrial > Plant litter >... | reverse complement strand
CATAGGCAACCGCCCCCTGATGTTGCGCTACTTGCTGCTGGCCATCGGCTGGCTTAGCGTGGCATTGGGGGTGATCGGGATCTTCCTGCCCGTCCTGCCCACCACGCCCTTCCTCCTGCTCGCCGCAGCCTGCTTCGCGCGCAGCTCTCCGCGTTTCTATCAATGGCTGGTCGAGCATCCACGACTGGGGCCATGGATCCGCGATTACCTCGACGGTAACGGCATTCCGCTCAAGGGCAAGGTCTACGCGATCGGGCTGATGTGGGCGAGCATTCTGTTCTCGTGTTACCTGGTGCCTCTGCCGTGGGCACGGGGGTTCATGTTGACGAGTGCGGTGTTGGTGACGGTTTACATTCTTCGGCAGAAGACTTTGCGCAAATCCTGATCCTCCTTGTCTTCAAACAGAATTGTTTAAAAGACACCCAAGGAGCTGCCTGCGGCAGCTCCTGCACGGGGCGGGTTCAGGTTTTGAAATCCATAACCGGATCCACCGGGTATGCCTCAGCTTGACCATTCGTCTTAAACGTTCGCTTACCTGTCAGATCTGACAGTAGGCGGTGCCGGTCAGTGCGGTTCTAATCGATAGAGATCAGTGCGCCCCCCAGGGCATCCGCCTCCCCGACGATGGGTTATTGCTCATGAGCCAGTCAACCAGCAGCGCCAATGCTTCAGAAGAACAGGTCGTCATCTTTCCACCGCCGCGCGGCGGCATTGGCGTACTTGCCGTATCACCGCCGTATGTCATCGGTTACAAGCCGCTGAGCGATGGTGCGCAGGGGGTCAACTGCAGCATGGTACACAGCGATGTTAAGGGCTTGCTGGTGTACATCCTCAGCTATTTTCAGATGGCTGTCGGTGACCATATCGATGTTTTTCTCGGCGATAAGTTAATCCCCGTGGCCTCGTTTTTTATAACCGCCGAACATTTCGATGCCGACGGTGTTGTGGCCCGAGATGTGCCTTTCTACATCCCGGCCAGTGTCATGTTGTCCAAGTATTCGCAACCGGGAAATCAACCGTTCTTTTTCACTGTGAAGCGCATCAGCGGTAACCCCGAAAGCTCAACGCCCTATCAGCTGTACTATAAAAGTTTTCCGCCGGGCAACCCGGACACCGACGGTGGCAAGCCATTCAACCAGGGCCTGCCGCTGCCCATCGCCTCGGAAACGATCATTGACCAGAGCGTGATCGATACCGGTATGACCGTGACGATCAAACGCTACCTGCATCAAGCGCTGGAGGATGTGGTGACACTCGCCTTCGGGACATTGACGCTGGTGTTCAAAGTCACCAATGCGACGGCAGATATCGTTTTTGAACTGACACCGGAACAACTCGCCACATTGCCAAAAACCGACTCGCTGGTGGTGCGCTATCAGTTGACCGACAAAGTGCACAACCAGAGCGGCTGGTCGGACGCACTGCTCCTGCAAAGCAAACCAGGGACCACTTTGCTGCCAGCTCCGGCAGTCGAAAGGACACCGGGCAACATACTCAATCATGACCTGCTTTCTGGTGGACCGGCGCGGGTCGTGATTTTCCTCAGCAATTATGCAAAGAATGACCAATTGCAACTGACTCTGCAGGGCCTCACGGAAACGGGCGAAGCGGTCACGTTCACGTACACCCGGTCCCTGGACGGGATGAGCAGCGTGATTTATTTTGAAATCGAGAATGAGCGCGTGCTGGCGCTGATCCGGGGTTCCCTGCGACTGGCCTACACCCTCAGCGCAGGAGGCACTGGCGCACCGCAACTGTCCAAACCGACCAATATCACCATCCAGGGCGGCGCCTTTACCCTTCGCCCGCCAATGATCGAACAGGTTGTGGAGGACGAACTGCCTGCCAACATCAGCATGGCGAAGGTGTTCATTCCCGATTACTGGGCCTTGAAAATCGGTGCGTCGGTGCAGCTGTATTGGCAGGTCACCGATCCACTCGGGGTCACGCTTCGCTATATTTTCGGGCGCACCATTACTGACCCCGACCTGCCGCTGAGCTTTGATGCAGGCAGCCGTTACATCGCACCTTTCGCCGGCAATCCTCTGACGGTGTACTACAAGGTGACCAACCCCGGGCGCGCGCCGGTGCAATCACCGCTGCTGGAACTACAGATCGGCAAGGCCAGCGAGCCGCCGCTGAAACACGACCTGACAAATTTTGACCAATACGACTGGAATGGCTGGCGTTGGGGACCGGAAACGCTGCGGGATGACTGGACGATCGTGTTCGAACAAGGCAACTACAGGGCGCAAAACTACACCTACAGCAACAACTCGGCGGGCGTTGTGCTGCAGAAACAATTCGCCAATCTGAAGCCCGGTGGCCGGTATTCGTTGACGGTCAACTGCATCCGCTTCCGTGGCGAATATGCTGCACCGTCGCTGTCGCTGAGTGCCGGGGGCGTTGCCATTACCGGGCCGGTGACCCTCAATGACCTGGCCTGGACAACCTTGTCAGGCAACTTCGTCGCCAACGCCAGCGAGATGACTCTGGCCATCGTCAGCCATGTCGACTCAGGGGTCGGCAACGATTATCAGGTGGACGATCTGACGCTGAAGTTGCTCGATGCCTAGCTTCTGAAGAGCACGCCACAGCAAAACAGCACGCCCCTGCGGCAGCTCCTGCAGGGGCGGGTTCAGGTTTGGAAAATCCATAACCGGATCCACCGGGTGACCTCAGCTTGACCATTCGTCTTAAACGCTTGCTTACCTGTCAGATCTGACAGTAGTCAGCCGCTGCTACCTGATGTGAGATGAGCCACGTCCGTCCGGCCAGTCTCCTCACCCAAGGTACCCACCATGGATATTCAGTCGTCAATATTGAACGCCATCTTTGCGCTGTTTCCGGTTCACGTGCCTGGATGGGTTTCGCCGATCAAACCGTCTAAACCTGCCCACGGTGGTATCCCCCTGTCGCTGTACAACGACAAAAAGAACCTTCTAGTGATGGTTGATCCGTGGTCTGAACTGCAACGACCCAACCAGCTCATGGAGGCGTTCGATTCGGTGGCCCTGTATGTCAATGACGCGCCTGCTCCAGTGGCCGGGGCCATCGTGCAACCAGGCGACGAGCAAAAACGCATCTCGCTGATTGTCTCCTATGGACACTTGATTCACGGCCTCAATCGCCTGTATTACAAGGTGACCCGGCTCAGCGGCAACGTCGAAACCTCGCGCGACCTGCTCGTGCTCTATCATCTGCGCGCACCTGCCAACCTCGATCTGGTGATTCCGCCCGATGTGCTCACCAAAGGTGTCAGTGCCGCACGGGCGGCGCAGGGAGTTGTATTCGGTTTCACCTACAACACCGCGCAAGCCTATGACCTCGTGCGCTTGCGGATTGGCAACGAGTCATTCACCAAAGAAGTCACCGATCCACCGACTCCGCTGACCATCACACTGTTTACCGCCGACTTCCTGAAAGTCGGTGACGGCAAGATAGCCGTCGACTTCCTGGTGACCGACCAGTTGGGCAATGTTGCCACCTCGGGAACCAAGACCCTGGACGTGCACGTCGCCCGTCTTGACCTGCAACCCCCGACGGTCATTGGCCAGAACGGCAACAATTTCAGCCCGACTCAAACACAAATTCGCATGTTGGTACCCACTGGCCCGCTATTGTCCACCGACCAACTCACTGTGGCCTGGACCGGGGCAACGTCCGTGGCTGCCGGCTCTTACACCAGCCCGCCACGAGCGGTCAGTGCCGGACTGGAAATCGCCGTACCGCGTTCGGTATTGGCCTATAGCCTGGGCCAAACCGTCAGCGTGACTTACACCATCATCCGCGATGGCATAGCCACCACGTCACCGGTGCTGCTCTTGAACATTCTGGTACTGCCGGCAGCCGCGCTGATTACGCCGAAGATCATCGAAGCTGATGCGAACAACGTGCTGGACGTGGTCGCGCTCGGCAGCAAGAACGCAACGATCCACGGTTTGCTCTGGACGCTGATCGAAGTCGGTCAACAGGTCTGGCTGACGCTGGAGGGGAAAAAGGCCGATGGTAGCGCGCATAACCTGACGGTGTGGAATGGCGGAGGGAATTTCGTCAACGCGACGTGGGTGAGTCAGGGTTTCTGGCCCCGCACGTTTGCCAACAGCTACCTCAAGCAATTGGGCGACGGTTCCACCCTGACGCTCAGGTTCAAGGCAGCGCTGGATCAGAGCAATATTGAAGCCCGCGCGGTGGTATTCCCCGTTCGTACCTACACCATCAGATCAGTTGCGCAGCTTGCGCCAACGATTGACTCGGTGAAGGACTTGAGTGGCTGGGAGATCGCCGATAACGGTTACACCGTGCATAACAGCGTGACCGTCAGCGGTACCGCGCCCGCCGGGCAGGAGGTGGAAGTCTTCGTTGGCACCGTGTCCAAAGACAAGGTCAAGGCTGGGGCTGACGGATCATGGAACCTCAGGCTAACCGGCCTGGCGCTTGATGTGCTGCACAGTATCAAAGCGATCGGCCAATACGGCAGTCATCCTTCATCGAATGTGAGAAGGCTGACCAGCGTGTTCGGCCAAAGGCCTGCCATTACGGCCGCGCATGATTCCAAAGGGCAGCCAATCACCAATGGCGGAAGCACCCCGGACACCACTGTTCGTCTGACCGGGACAGCGAATTCGTTTCTCGAAGTGGAGATTTTCGACGGCACCACTTCCACCGGCAAGAAAGCCACTACCGACGCAAAAGGCGTCTGGATGGTTGAACTGACGGGGCTGACGACTACTGAGCATTTGTTCAAAGCCAAAGCACTGTACGGCTCTGGAACAGAGTCGGGAGTGTGGACACTGACGGTGAACGCACTGGCGGCGCCAACCATTACCTCGGTAAAAGACCAGAGCAACTGGAACATCCCCGATAACGGCTACACCGTGCACACCAGTGTGACCGTCAGCGGTACCGCGCCTGCCGGCCAGGAAGTGGAGGTCTTCCTCGATGCGGCCTCCAAAGGCAAGGTCAAGGCCGCAACCAACTCGATCTGGACCCTAACCCTGGGCGGGTTGGCGCTCAATGTGCTGCACACCATCAAGGCAGTCGGACAATACGCCGACAAGCCACCGTCGAACCTGTGGCGCCTGACAGCGTTGAATGGCGTGACACCGGCCATTACCGCCGCGCATGATTCCAAAAACGCAGCGATCGCCAATGGCGGTACGACCTCCGACACCAGCATAAAACTGTCCGGTACGGCCAATACGTTTCTTGAGGTCGAAATTTTCGATGGCACTACGTCCAAGGGCAAGGTCAAGGCAGACGTCAGCGGGAAGTGGACCTTTACCGTCACAGGCCTGACCGCTTCGAAGCACGAATTCACCGCGAAAGCGCTGTACGGTTCAAGTACCGTTTCAGCGGTGTGGACGATCATCGTCGGGCAAGAGCTAACGCCTACAATTACTTCGGTCAAAGGCTTGCCCAGCGGTGTGGAAATTGCGGACGGCAGCACTACCATCGAGACAGCGATAACCGTGAGCGGTGCTGCGAACAAAGGTCTGCAGGTCGAAGTGTTCGACGGCACCGTTTCCAAAGGCAAAGCCACCGCCGATGCCTCGACCGGGATCTGGACGTTACCGATCAGCAGTTTGACGCCTGCAGCACACAGCCTGAGGGCCAAAGCGCTTTATGGCGCTGGGGCGTCTTCAGGAGCGAGGACTTTCACAGTGCGGATCGCTTATCGCGATTTCACACCCTTCACAGGCAATAACTGGAATGGCTGGGGCCAAACTGGAGGCTATCTTCAGTTCGCGGCGGAAGGTAGTAATGTGTTTCTGAGAAACACTGCACCACGCAATGCCTGGGACGCGTTAATCGGATACGCCGCAAAGCTATTTTCGGATCTTCCAGCAGGAGGGCAATACAAAGTTTCTCTGAAATACAGATGTATAAATTCATCAGGGAAATCGCCTTCCCAAAGCTATGTCAGATGCTACTGGTACGACACCCAAGACCCGACCACTTTTAACCTGATCCAGAATGGGGCCTGGAATACATTCAGTCGAACTCTTTCACGCTCGACAAGTAAATATCTGATAATACACCTTTTTTTTGGCTTTTCTACACCTCTTCCAGGGGGGGAGACGGTGCATTTAGATATCGATGACTTTTTAATCGAGGAAGTGTGAAGAACAGTGAAAGGGTGAGAGGACAGCCCCCAAGCAGAGCCTGGGAACGATCATCGGGTAACAGGGATAGACTACGATTTTTTTCGAAACGAAATTCGCAAAGCCAAAAAACGCTGCCTTCACCAGCTCCTGCCTGAATGGGTGGAGCTGCTGAAAGGGCGATCTTTTTAAACATCAGCGTTTAAAAGACACCTCCAGACACGCCTCGCAGGCTACACATCCTTGCGCCTTTGCCTACAGCTACGCCAGAATCCGCCGGCTTGTGCGCCTTGGGGGCGGGTTCTATTGTGGGTCGGTCGCTGATTGTTCAGCGATCGGGTTTAGCAGCCTGGATTTACTCTAGACGCACAAGGTCCGTTGCCGTTATGGCGGCTTTGCGTGGGGCACTTCGGTGCGCCGGGTTCTAGAGTCCTGGTCTGCTAACCCGCGTACAGCCGCCACCTCCCTCGTTAGCAGCGAACGGTGGCTGCTTCATTACTCTAGAGGCTTCACCGATGATAAAACCAACGCCAAACCCACCCGAAACCGACCCCACCTCCCCGTACGAATCCCTCGACTCAAAAAAACTCCACGAAGCCGCCGACCGCGCCCTCGATCACTACCTCTGCCCGCCCGGGTCAACCCCGCCTCCACGCAAAACCCGCTCGATGTACGCCGTAACCGCCGACAGCAAAAACGAGGAACTGCTGGCCAATGCCTGTGAAACGCTGGCTTCGGCGAAGACCATCGCCCATGACGCCGCCGCCCTGTTGCCGGCGTCACAGCGCCGGACGCTGTTGGGGCTTGCGCAGTTGATCATGCTCGGCGAGCTGGCGGTGAATCGGGTGCTGGATAATCTGCAGTTGCCGGGTTGAAGCAGGCGTGATCAACCGCTGAGTTATTCGGCGTCAGATCTGGCGCTTTCGCGAGCAGGCTCGCTCCCACAGTTAACCGCACTCCAATGTGGGAGCGAGCCTGCTCGCGAAGGGGCCAGAATGAGCAACGCCCTACCATCAGACAGAAAAAAACCCGCCGCCCCATCAACCGGGACGGCGGGTTTTGTCGTTTCAGGCGTCGCTTACACCGTATCCACCTTCAACGAATGATCATTCAGCATCCCGCTGATGATCGTCGCCGTGTCGTGCCCGCTGGCGATCATCCCGCCCGCCCCCGGGGTCACGCCGTAATGGCTGGCGAGGTTGACTCCGGCGAGGTCGATGGTCTGGTTCGGCGTGGCGCCGGCCATGGCGCTGACGTCGATGCTGGTCATCACCGAGGCGCCGCTGCCGGAGACGGTGAAGTGCAGGTAGTCATCCAGTGACGCGGTGGTGCCGTTTTCGCCCTGCAGCAGTTGCGACAGGTCGAGCTTGTCGGTGCCGGGGGTGAAGTCGGTGATCAGGTCGTGGCCGCTGTTGCCCTTGAGCCACTGGAAGGTATCGGCCCCTGCGCCGCCGGTCATGGTGTTGTTGCCCATGCCGCCGATCAGCAGGTCGTCGCCACCGCCACCGTTGAGGATGTCGTTGCCGAGGCCACCGTTGATCACGTTGTTATTGTTGTCGCCGGTGAGGGTGTCGTTGAAGTTCGAGCCGATCAGGTTCTCGATCCCGGTCAGGGTGTCGGTGCCGGCGCCGAGGGTGTTTTGCGCACCGAGCAGGCCGAGGTTGACCGTCACACCGGCGGTAGCGTGGGCGTAGCTGGCGGTGTCGCTGCCAGTGCCGCCATCGAGCAGGTCATTGCCCGGGCCACTGTAGAGCAAGTCGTTGCCAGCGCCGCCGTGCAGCTCGTTGTTGCCCGAGCCTGCGCTGAGCACATCGTTGCCGTCGCCGGCGTTGAGGATGTTGTCGCCGCTGCCGGCCACCAGCACGTCATCCCCCGAGGTACCGGTGAGGGTGTGGCCGTCCTGATAGCTGATGCTGACGTTGGCCGTGTCGCTGCCGCCATGGTTGTCGTTGGCGGTGTAGCTGCCGTTGAATTCCGGGGTGATGTCGTGGGCTCCGGCATAGTTGAGGGTCATGGTCAGCTGATAGTTTTCCGCCGCGTTGGGGTTACCGCCACCGCTGGGATTGGCGATGTTGGTGATGTGGATCTGATAGACGCCATCGGCCGACGCGGTGAGGGTTTGCCCATCTGCCAGGGTTGTGTAGGCGCCACCGTTGATCGAGTACTCCATGGTGACGTGACCGGCCGCCAGGTTGTGATCGAGGTTGAGGGTTTCGCCCTGGCGCAGGTTGACGGTGATGCGGTCTTCATCGTTGGCATTGCTGTTGGTCACCGCGCCGAGATAGCCACTGACCACCAGCAAGGCAGTCATGGTCGCAGCGTTGGCGCTGAACGAACTGCGCACGTTGGCCAGGTTCTGGTTGGCGGCGGTGTTGACGTTGGTGCCGGTGAAGTTGATCGCGCCGGTGCCGGTGAAGTCCGCCGCTTTCGAGATCCAGCCGGTGTTGAAACTGGTCGGTGTGGCATTGAGGGTATCGCCGTTGGGGTCGGTGTCATTGGCCAGCAGCAGTTCGCCGGGCACGACAATATTGCCCGAGAGAACGTTGGTGATGACGTGGTCGTCCACGGCCACCGGCGGCGCGTTGGGGATCACTTTCACGGTCAGCGTCGAGCTGGCGAGGTCGCCGTCGTTGTCGCTGACGGTGAAGCCGATGTTCTCGGTGATGACCACGGCGGTGGTTTTCTGCGAGGTGTAGGTGTAGTCGCCGGTGTCGAGGTTGATCAGCAGTGTGCCGCCGTTATTGGTGGCGATGCTCAACGTGTTGTTGGCGGTGTTGAAAGTACCGTGATTGGTGCCGCCGCTTGGCGTCAACGAGCCTTGGCCGCTGAGGGCTTTCGGATCGTAGGTGTAGGTGGTGCCGTCGATCACGATGGATTTGATGAAACCACCATCAGCGCCGAAGGTGCCGCCCTCGCCCAGCAACGAACCGGTGACCGGCGCACCCTGTACGGTGCCGGACAGCACCGAGTTGAGCTGGTTGAGATCGGTGACCACCACCGCGTTGGTGTTGGTGTGGCTGATGCCGTCGTACGCCAGCGGGTCGAGGTTGGCATTGCTCACGCCGCTGCCCAGGCCAATTGCGTAGTTCTTGATGTTGTTGGCATCGAGGAAGTTTTTCAGCGCGGCTTCGTCAGCAGCGTTGATGTCACCTTCGTTGGGTTTGCCGTCGGAGAAGAAGTAGCCGACGTTCTGCGCCCCGGTGAGTTTGCCCGAGGTGTTGAACGCGGTTTGCATCACCGCCACGGCGGCGTCGTAGTTGGTGCCGCCACCCGCCGTCAGACCGGCGAGAATCGTCTTCGCGGTCGCCACATCGACCCATACCGAGGTTCGGTCAGTGGCGTTGCTGCTGAAGGTGACGAGCTGGACTTTGACATCGCCGAGGTCGTCGTACTTGTCGAGCAAGGCGCTGATCGCCTGCTTGGCCAGCGCCAGACGCGACAGGCCAGGCACACCAGAGGCGTCGGCCATACTGCCGGAGATGTCGAGCACGATCAGCAGATTGGAATCGATCTCCACCGCCGCCACCGAACGATCCGACGCCACGGCTTTTGGTACGTCATCGACGATGTTGACCACGAGGGTGCTGGTGGTGCTGTTGCCCAGTGCGTCAGTGGCTTTGTAGGTGAAACTTTCGCTGAGGGTGTTGGCCCCGTCGTTGGCGCTCGGCGAGGTTTTCGGCGCCGAAGTCAACGTGTAAGTGTAGGTGCCGTCGGCATTGAGCTGGATCTGCCCGTAGCTGCCGGTGGCGCTGCCGACCAGGGTGTAGGTAATCGCGCCACTGCCGCCAGTGACCGCACCGACCAGCGTGCCGGTGGCGGTTTCGCCAGTGTTGCCCGGGTCGCTGCCGGTGACCGTAGCGGGGGCCAGATCCGCGCCGTCCTTGCTCAGGTCGAGGGCTTTTTCATAGACCGTCACGTCCTGATCGACCGAGGCCACCAGCTTGCTGTCGGCAACGTTGATGGTGATGGTCGTGGTGCTTTCATCGCCGTCGCTGTCGCGAATGGTGTAGGTGAAAGTGTCGGTGGCGCCGGGTGGGCTCACCGAGTTCGGGTTGCTGTGATAGACGGCGTTGCCGGCCGCATCGAGGGTCAGGTAACCGAAATTGCCATTGATGTTGCTGTTGAGGCCGCCGATGGCCGAGGTGCCGGTGTTGCTGCCGGCGCGTACGCCAACCACCGTCGCCGCGCCATCGGCACCACTGATGTCATTACCGAGCACGCTGACGTTGACCGTACCGCCCTCCGCCACCGAGCCGGTATCGGGTTTGGCGGTTGGCAGGTCATCGATGATGTTGACGTTGATCTGACCGTTGGCGGTGCTGCCATCGGTGTCCGTCGCCACGACGTTGAAGTTCTCGGTGAGGCTGTTGGCACCGTTGGCGTTCGGGTGGGATTCGTTGTCGACCAGGGTGTAGCTGTAACTGACGACCCCGGTCGCCGGGTTGTAACCGGTGACGGTGAAGGTGCTGCCCAGCGGCGAGACGACGGATTGCGGGAAGCCTGCGGCGACACCGTTGGTGACCACGGCAATGCCACCGACGGTGAGGGTTTGCAGACCATCGAGCGCAGTGACGGTGAAGGTGCCGCTCTGGGTCAGTGCCGGAGTGTCGGGGCTGGTGCCGTCGCTGAGGTTTTTCTCGTAGACGGTGAGTTCGCCGCCATTGACGTCGAGGCCGTTGAGCACCACCGGATCGTCGTTGTTGTGGATGTTCAGCACCAGGTTGGCAGTGCTGGTGTCGCCATCGGCATCGGTCAGGGTGTAGGTGAAAGTCTCGGTGCCGTTGCCGCCGCCGTGCAGGTTTTTGAAGTCGGCATCGTTGGGGGTCAGCGTGTAGGTGTACGTGCCGTTGGCGTTGAGCACCAGCGTGCCGTAAGTCCCGGTGAACGTGCCGGCGGTGATCGGCCCGGCATTCGGCCCGGTTGCGACCACGTCGGCACCTTGCACATCGTTGGTCAGCACATTGCCGGTCAGGGTCAGTTGCGTTTCCGAGGCCGTGTTGGCGTTGTTGTCGTTCACGGCTTTCGGCACGTCATCGACGATGTTCACGACGATGGTGCTGGTGACGATGTTGCCCAGCGAATCGGTGGCCTGATAGGTGAAGGTTTCGGTCAGGGTGTTGGCGCCGTCGTCGGCATGCGGCGTGGTGCTCGCCGGCGAGGTCAGCGTGTAGGTGTACGTGCCGTTGGGGTTGAGGACGATTTGCCCGTAGTTGCCGGTGGCGCTGCCGACCAGCGCATAGCTGATCGCGCCGACCGCCCCGGTGACCGAGCCGACCAGAGTGCCGGACGCGGTTTCGCCGGTGCTGGTCGGATCGCTGCCAGTGACTGTACCGGGAGCCAGATCCGCGCCGTCCTTGGTCAGGTCCAGCGCTTTCTCGTAGACGGTGACGTCGGTGTCGCTGGTCGCACACAGTTTGCTGTTGGCGACATCGATGGTGATGGTGGTGGTACTTTCATCACCGTCGGAGTCGCGCACGGTGTAGGTGAACACATCCACCGCGCCCGGGCCGTTCACGACGTTGGGATTGCTGTGGTAGACCGCGTTGCCGTTGGCGTCCAGGGTCAGGTAGCCGTAGGTGCCATTGATGTTGCTGTTGAGGCCGCCGATGGCCGAGGTCGAAGTGTCGGCGCCTGCACGCACGCCGACCACTGCGCCGGTCACAGCCGGGCCGTCGGCGCCACCGATGTCGTTGTTCAGCACGTTGCCGCTGACCGTGCCGCCCTCCGCCACCGATGCCGCGTCAGGGTGGGCGCTGGGCAGATCATCGACGATATTGACGTTGATCTGGCCGTTGGCGGTGCTGCCATCGGTGTCCGTCGCCACCACGTTGAAGTTCTCGGTGATGCTGTTGGCGCCGTTGGCGTTTGGATGGGTTTCGTTGTCGACCAGCGTGTAGCTGTAACTGACCACGCCGGTAGCGGGGTTGTAACCGGTGATGGTCAACGTGCTGCCGAGCGGCGTAACGACCGATTGCGGGAAGCCTGCCGCCACGCCACCGCTGACCACGTTGATGCCGCCCACGGTCAGGGTCTGCAGACCGTCGAGGGCGGTGACGGTGAAGGTGCCGCTCTGGGTCAGCGCCGGGGTGTCTGGAGCGGTGCCGTCGCTGAGGTTTTTCTCGTAGACAGTGAGTTCGCCGCCATTGACGTCGAGGCCGTTGAGATAGACCTGATCGTCATTGTTGTGGATGTTCAGCACCAGATTCGCTGTGCTGGTATCGCCATCGGAATCGGTCAGCGTGTAGGTGAAGGTTTCCGTGCCGTTGCCGCCACCGTGGAGGTTTTTGAAATCGGTGTCGTTGGTGTTCAGCGTGTAGGTGTAAGTGCCGTTGGCATTCAGTACCAAGGTGCCGTAAGTCCCGGTGAAAGTGCCCGGGGTTACCGGACCGGTCGGTACGCGATCGGCGCCTTGTACATCGTTGGTCAGTACGTTGCCGGTCAGCGTCTGCAGGGTTTCCGAGGCGGTGCCGGCATTGCTGTCATCCACGGCTTTTGGCAGGTCGTCGACGACGTTGATGTCGAGAGTGGCATTGGCGGTGGTGCCGTTGTCATCGACCACGGTGACGGCGAATTGCTCAGGCAGATTGTTCGCGCCGTTGGCGGCTGGGTGCGCTTCGTTGTCGACCAGGGTGTAGCTGTAGCTGACCACGCCAGTGGTGGCGTTGAAACCGGTGATGGTCAGCGTACTGCCGAGCGGCGTGGTGACCGATTGTGGAAATCCGGCAGCCACGCCGTTGGTGACGACGGCAATGCCGCCGACAGTCAGGGTGGTGACGCCGTCCAGCGCAGTGATGGTGAACGTACCGCTTTGCGTCAACGCAGTGGCGTCCGGTGTGCTGCCGTCCGTGAGATTTTTCTCGTAAACGGTGAGTTCGCCGCCGTTGACGTCCAGGCCGTTGATGATCACCGGATCGTCGTTGTTATGGATCTGCAGCACCAGATTCGCCGTGCTGGTATCGCCGTCCGAGTCGGTGATGGTGTAGGTGAAAGTCTCGGTGCCGTTGCCGCCGCCGTGGAGGTTTTTGAAGTCGGTGTCGGTCGGGTTCAGCGTGTAGGTGTACGTGCCATTGGCGTTGAGCACCAGGGTGCCGTAGGTACCGGTGAATGTGCCGGCGGTGACTGGGCCGGTCGGCACACGGTCGGCGCCTTGCACGTCGTTGGTCAGGACGTTGCCGGTCAACGTCAGCAAGGTTTCAGAAGCGGTCGATGGGTTGCTGTCATCCACGGCTTTTGGCAGGTCATCGACGATGTTCACATCGAGCGTGCCGTTGGCTGTGGTGCCGTTGTCATCGACCACGGTAACGGCGAATTGCTCTGGCAGATTGTTCGCGCCGTTGGCCGTCGGGTGCGCTTCGTTGTCGACCAGCGTGTAGCTGTAACTGACCACGCCGGTGGTGGCGTTGAAACCGGTGATGGTCAGCGTACTGCCCAGCGGCGTGGTCACCGATTGCGGAAACCCTGCGGCCACGCCATTGGTGACGACAGCGATGCCGCCGACGGTCAGCGTTGTTACGCCATCGAGTGCGGTGATGGTGAACGTGCCGTTTTGCGTCAGTGCAGTGGAATCCGGTGCACTGCCGTCCGTGAGGTTTTTCTCGTAAACGGTGAGTTCGCCGCCATTCACGTCAAGGCCGTTGATGATCACCGGATCGTCGTTGTTGTGGATCTGCAGGACGAGGTTTGCCGTGCTGGTATCGCCATCGGCATCAGTGAGGGTGTAGGTGAATGTCTCGGTGCCGTTGCCGCCGCCGTGCAGGTTTTTGAAGTCGGCATCGTTGGTGTTCAGCGTGTAGGTGTACGTGCCGTTGGCATTGAGCACCAACGTGCCGTAAGTCCCGGTGAATGTACCGGCGGTGATCGGCCCGGCACTTTCGTTGGTCACCACGCGGTCGGCGCCTTGCACGTCATTGGTCAGCACGTTGCCGGTCAGTGTCAGTTGCGTTTCAGACGCCGTGCCATTGCTGTCATCAACGGCTTGGGGCACGTCGTCGGTGATGTTCACGTCGAGCGTGCCGTTGGCAGTGCTGCCGTTGTCATCGACCACGGTGACGGCAAACTGCTCAGGCAGGTTATTCGCGCCGTTGGCGGTTGGATGCGCTTCGTTGTCGACCAGGGTGTAGCTGTAGCTGACCACGCCCGTGGTGGCGTTGAAACCGGTGATGGTCAGCGTGCTGCCGAGCGGCGTGGTCACGGATTGCGGGAAGCCTGCGGCGACACCGTTGGTGACCACGGCGATGCCACCGACGGTCAGCGTGGTGACGCCGTCCAGTGCGGTGATGGTGAAGGTGCCGTTTTGGGTCAGCGCGGTGGAATCGGGTGCGCTGCCGTCAGTGAGGTTTTTTTCGTAGACCGTCAGCTCGCCGCCCTCGACGTTCAAGCCGTTGATGATCACGGGGTCATCATTGTTGTGGATCTGCAGAACGAGGTTTGCCGTGCTGGTATCGCCATCGGCATCAGTGAGGGTGTAGGTGAAGGTCTCGGTGCCGTTGCCACCGCCGTGCAGGTTTTTGAAGTCGGCATCGTTGGTGTTCAGCGTGTAGGTGTACGTGCCGTTGGCGTTGAGCACCAGCGTGCCGTACGTACCGGTGAAAGTGCCAGGCGTGATCGGCCCGGCATTGGGGCCAGTGGGCACGCGGTCGGCGCCTTGCACATCGTTGGTCAGGACGTTGCCGGTCAGCGTCAGCAACGTCTCGGAAGCCGTGCCATTGTTGTCGTCGACCGCGCGCGGCACGTCGTCGGTGATGTTGACGTCAAGGGTGCCGGTGGCGGTGTCACCATTGTTGTCGCCGGCAATCACGGTGAACTGTTCGCTGAGGCTGTTGGCGCCATCGCCAGCGGCGTGGGTTTCATTGCCGTTGAGGGTGTAGCTGTAGCTGACCGCGCCCGTCGCCGGGTTGTAGCCGGTGATGGTCAGGGTGTTGCCAAGTTGCGTGGTGATCGATTGTGGAAAACCGACCGGCACGCCGCCGACCATGACGTTGATGCCGCCAATGCTCAGGCTGCTCAAGCCATCCGGGGCTGATACCGTGAAACTGCCGCTCTGCGTCAGCGCTCCCGGGTTGGCCGCCGAACCGTCAGGCAGATTGGCTTCGTTGAGGTTCAGTTCACCGCCCGGCACGGCGAGGCCGTCGATGATCACTGGACTGTTGACCACCAGCGGTGGCGGCGGCGTGATCGGCGCGGCATTGTCGTCGCCGTTGTCGATCACCGCGTTATGACGCTCTTCAGGAAACTCGGGAATACCGCCGAACCCGGCAGTGGGGAAGCCGATGATCGGATCTACACGCCCGCCGACTTCAGTCAGCAGAACAAAGCTGTGGCCGCCACCTGCCTCTCCCGGTGCACCGCCGGGGGCATTGGGGCCGGCAGCCGTGGCTTCAGCGGTTTTGCTGGGGTCATCACCCGCGGCAATGGCTTTCTGGATTTGCTCGACGTCGGTCAGTTGCGCTTCGCTCGGGGTCACGGCCTCCGCAACGTTCACATGAGCGGCCTGATCCGCCAGCAACTGGCCGGTCATGGTCAGGCTGCTGTCGCGGCCCAAGGTCAGCTCCTGACCGTTCTGCAGTTTCACCGCCACCGCGCCTTCAGCGCCGGTGATCAGTTGATCGCCTGCAAATAAACGGTCGCCCTCAACCAACGGACGCTTGATGCCGTCGGCTGCCTGCGCGAATACCTGACCAATGACTTTTGTGACGGTACCGATGAGCGTTGCCATGTGAAATCCTCCGCTGCCGACCACCGTCAGCACTGGTTCGCGAAGCAGCCCATGGCTCAATCGGGTTGTCGGAGGCGACGCTCGCACCCTCGACAGTTCGTTTCGCAGGAGTCGTTTGAAGAGAAATCCTAGCGCTATCAAGCACTTGCGAATCCCGATTCAAACAGCCCGCCCACTAACGCTACGTAACGGTGGTGAATCACCCGAGTGACAAAAATCTGTCGCTCTTTCGCCGCTACGCGTCCCTCCCCTTCAGCAGTACTTCGCCGTATGTCGCAAAGTGAGTGGAACTTTCCTCAAGCCTTTCTGAGCTCCCTAAAGCGCATAAAACAAAGGCTTTCGTGCTGAACAATGTGCTGGTTTTGCCAAAGCGCATAAGTTTTTTTCGGCATAAGCCTTATGAAAAATTTTTCTTAGCTACGCTCTAGGATGTTCTTAGCTCTGTTGTTACAAGAGTGAAACGCTTAGACCTACAAATATCGTCAAATATTTGGCGACAGTAACACACCATCAGGACTCAGGGAGATGCACCCATGCGCGTTTTAACCCCCCTCTGCAGCGCGGTTTTGCTGGCCATGGCTTGCACTTCTCAAGCCCAGGCCATGAACCTTACCGAGGCTATTCAAAGCACCATCGCCACTCACCCGGAACTGGCTTCGCGCGTGGACGCCCGCCTGTCGGCAGATGAACAAGTCAAAGTCGCCAAGGGCGGCTTCTATCCGTCGGTCGATTTGAACGCTGCGTATGGCCGTGGCTACAGCGACAACACCAACACCCGGGCCTTCGGAAATCACCACACCGAAATCCTCAATTACACCCAGTCCGAGCTGCGCCTGCGGCAGATGCTGTTCGACGGCTTCAACACCGCCAACGAAGTCGAGCGCACCAAAGGCGTGTCCAATTCGCGCGCGTACTACGCGCAAGGCACCGCACAGGACCTGGCCCTGCGCACCATCGAGGTCTACCTCGAAGTGCTCAAGCGTCGCGAACTGGTGACCCTGGCCAGGAACAACCTGCAGGCGCATTTGCGGGTCAACGACCAGATCGGCCTGCGCACCGAGCGTGGCGTCGGCAGCACCGCCGACTCCGATCAATCGGTCGCCCGTAAGGCACTGGCACAGAACAACCTCGATACCGCCGAAGTCGATCTGGCCGACGCCGAATCGAACTTCTACAGCGTGGTCGGGCGCATGCCCGATGAGCTGGAAACCCCGGCCTCGACCCGTGGCGAATTACCGACCAGCCTGCCGGAAGCCCAGCAGAGCATGGTCGAAAACAACCCGTACCTGAAATCCGCCCAGGCTGACGTGCAATCGGCCGAGAGCCAGTACGAAGTCGCCAAGTCGCCGTTCTATCCACGCTTCGATGCTGAAGCCGCCGTCGGCGCGAACAACAACGTGCAGGGCGATGAAGGCCACGACAACGAATGGCGTGTGGGTGTGGTGATGAACTACAACCTGTTCCGTGGCGGCAGTGACAAGGCACGACTGGCCTCCGATGCACACCAGATCAACCAGGCGATGGACATCCGCAACAACGCCCTGCGTCAGTTGAACGAGAACATTCATTTGGCCTGGAATGCCATGGTCAACGCGAAGAAGCAGACTCCGACCGCCCGCGAATACGCCGAAACCACTAAACGCGTGCGCGCTGCGTACCAGGATCAGTTCGGCCTCGGCCAACGCACCCTGCTCGACTTGCTCGACAGTGAAAACGAGCTCTACAACGCCAACCGTCGCTACACCGAAATCCGCTACACCGAGGAATATTCGATGTACCGCGTGCTGGCGAACATGGGCCAGTTGCTGAGCAAACAAAGGGTGGTGCTGCCGGCTGATGCGATTGCCGCAACCGAGGTCAAAAACGAAGCGCGCCTGCCTGAACTGAAATAACCAACTCCCTGTAGGAGCTGCCGCAGGCTGCGATCTTTTGACGTTGTTTTTTACGATCAAGATCAAAAGATCGCAGCCTGCGGCAGCTCCTACACGTGATTGGGGTGATAGACGATCAAGCGTTCCGTTCAGTTTTATGTAGCCAGTGCCACCGTTTCACGGGAGCGATCAATATGACCAGCATGGAACCCGGCCACTCCGGGATTGATCCGCGGCTGAGCTTCGATGATCCGTTACTCGACGGTCTGTTGATCCTCTGCAAACTGCATGGCGCCACCGTCAGTCGGGCCAGCCTGAGCGCCGGGCTGCCCTTGAACAAACAACGCCTGAGCCTGGATTTGCTGCCGCGCGCCGCTGCCCGGGCCGGGTTGCAGGCGCGCATCTTGCGCCGCGATCTGAAAGATATTTCACCGCTCAACCTGCCGATTCTGCTGCTGCTCAACGACGGTCGCACTGCTGTTTTACGGCGCTTCGGCGACGACGGCAAAGCGCTGATCCTGCCCAGCGAAGCCGATGGCGGCGAGCAATGGATCAGCCGCGAAGAACTCACCGAGCACTATAGCGGCCAGGCCTTGTTCGCCCGTCCGCGCCACGAACTCGAAGACCTGCGCTCGCCGTTGGTGCCACGGGTGCATGCGTGGTTTCGCGACACCCTGAAGCTGTCGAAATGGCTCTACAGCGATGCGATTCTCGCGAGTTTCCTGATCAACCTTTTAGGCCTCATGGTGCCGCTGTTCGTCATGCAGACCTACGACCGCGTGGTGCCGAATCAGGCCACTTCGACCTTGTGGGTGCTGTCGATCGGGCTGCTGATCGGCACCGGTTTCGAACTGGTGTTGCGGGTGGTGCGTGCACACTTGCTCGACACTGCCGGCAAGAAAACCGATGTAATCCTTTCCGCGACTTTATTTGAACGCATCACCGGCATGTCGATGAAGGCCAGGCCGGCGACCATCGGCGGTTTTGCGCAGAGCATTCATGACTTTCAGGGCCTGCGCGAATTTCTCACGGCAGTGACGCTGACCAGCCTGATCGACCTGCCCTTCGTGGTACTGATGCTGGTGGTGATCGGCCTGCTCGGCGGTTGGCTGGTGGTGATTCCGCTACTCGCGTTTCCGATCACCATCGTCTTCGCGATGATCATTCAAGTGCGCCTGCGCGACACCGTGCAAAAGAGCCTGAGCCTCGGTGCCGAACGCCAAGCGGTGCTGATCGAAACCCTCGGTGGCCTGGAAACCCTCAAGGCCTGCAGCGCCGAAAGCGAGCGCCAGCACAAATGGGAAAGCACCCACGGCGCCCTCACCCGCCTCGACAGCCATGCGCGCAATCTCTCGGCGCTGGCCACCAACGGCACATTGTTCATCCAACAATTCTCGGGGATGGCGACCATTGTCGCCGGGGTCTACAGCATCATCGCCGGCAACCTCAGCGTCGGTGCGCTGGTCGCCAGTTACATGCTCGGCAGCCGTGTGCTCGCGCCGCTGGGGCAGATCGCCGGGCTGATCACGCGCTATCAGCAAGCGCAACTGACCATGAAAAGCACTGATGCGCTGATGGCCTTGCCGCAGGAACGTGACGGTAAACAGCGGCCATTGGAGCGCACGCAGTTGCAAGGCGCGCTGGACGTCAACGGCGTGACCTTCCATTACAACGGCCAGAATGCGCCGGCGCTGAGCAACGTCACCTTCAGCCTGAAACCCGGCGAGCGGGTCGGCATCATTGGCCGCAGCGGTTCGGGCAAAAGCACGTTGGCGCGATTGGTCATGGGCTTCTACGAACCCGAAGAAGGCCAACTGCTGCTCGACGGCCTCGACCTGCGCCAACTCGATGTCGCCGACCTGCGCCAGCAGATCGGTTACGTCGCCCACGATCTGCCGCTGCTGGCCGGCAGCCTGCGTGACAACCTGACCCTCGGCGCACGTTACATCAGCGATTCGCGCATGCTCGAAGTGGCCGAACTGACCGGCGTTACCGAACTCGCTCGCCAGCATCCGCAAGGTTTCGATCGGCCGGTGGGCGAGCGCGGACAATTGCTCTCCGGCGGCCAGCGCCAGGCCGTGTTGCTGGCGCGTTCGCTATTGCTTGATCCGCCGATCATGCTGCTCGACGAACCCACCAGCGCCATGGACAACAGCAGTGAAGACTTGCTGCGGCAGAAACTGCATGGCTGGGTGCAAGGCAAAACCTTACTGCTGGTGACCCACCGCACTTCGATGCTGAGTCTGGTGGACCGGTTGCTGGTGCTGGACAACGGCCGGGTCGTCGCCGACGGTCCGAAAGAAGCGGTCATCGATGCACTGCGCAAGGGCCGTGTCGGCTCGGCGGCGGTCTAGGAGTTGCCCCATGTCTGCTTCCTCCGATAGCAAAGATCGCGGCTACTTCGACAGTTTCGGTAAAAGCGCCGAAGCGGAATTCATGCCGGAAACCGCCGGTGCTTCGCTGCAGGATTCGCCGCGCTGGTCGCGGATCACCGTGTGGCTGGCGGCGGCGCTGCTGATCAGCGCGGTGGTCTGGGCCAAGTTCGCCGTGCTCGAAGAAGTGACCATGGGCGAAGGCAAGGCGATTCCGTCGAGCAAGGTGCAGGTGATCCAGAACCTTGAGGGCGGGATCGTTACCGAAATCTTTGTGCGTGAAGGGCAAATGGTCAATAAGGGCGACACCCTGCTGCGTCTGGATGACACGCGCTTTCGCTCGAACAAGGGCGAGAGCGAGGCCGATCGCTATGCGCTGACCGCGCAGGTCGAACGGTTGTCGGCGGAGGCCGAGGGCCGGCCGTTCAAGCTCTCTGATGAGGTGATCGCCAAGGCACCGCAAGTCGCCGAAGACGAGCGTTCGCTGTATGAACAACGCCAGCGCCGGCTGGCCAGCGAGCAGCGTACGTTGAGCGAACAACTGCGGCAGAAGACTCAGGAACTCGCCGAATTTCGCTCCAAGCAGGGCCAGTTCAGTTCCAGTCTGGCGTTGCTGCAGCAAGAGATGAACATGTCCGAACCGCTGGTAAAAACCGGCGCGGTCTCGCCCGTGGAAATTCTGCGTCTGAAACGTAGCGCAGTGGAAATCCGTGGCTCGTTGAACGCGACAACCCTGGCCATTCCCCGCGCTGAATCAGCGATTGCCGAGATCCGCAGCAAGATCGACGAGTCGGAACAGACCTTCCGCTCGGAAGCCGCGAAAGAGCTGAATGAAAAACGCACCGACCTGTCGAAAATCACCGCGAGCAGCATCGCCATTGATGACCGAGTGACCCGCACCACGGTCATATCGCCCGTCCGCGGCGTGATCAAGCAAATGAAGGTCAACACCATCGGTGGCGTGGTTCAGCCGGGCAGCGACATGGTCGAAATCGTGCCGCTGGAAGACAACCTGTTGATCGAAGCCAAAGTGCGCCCGCAGGATGTGGCGTTCCTGCATCCGGGCCAGAAAGCCATGGTCAAGTTCAGTGCCTATGACTACACGATTTACGGTGGGCTGAGCGCCAAGCTTGAGTTGATCGGTGCCGACACGATTACCGATGACAAGGGCAACAGCTTTTATCTGATTCAGGTGCGCACCGATAAAAACCATTTGGGCGGGGATGTAAAACCGTTGCTGATCATTCCGGGGATGGTGGCGACGGTGGACATTATTACCGGGGAAAAAAGTGTCCTGGATTACTTGCTGAAACCGGTGCTGAAAGCGCGGACCGAGGCGATGCGAGAACGGTAAATCTCGCCGTAACCTGCGTTGACTGAACAATTGCTATCGCGAGCAGGCTCACTCCTACATTTGGAATGTGTTCCCCCTGTAGGAGTGAGCCTGCTCGCGATAGCGCCAGTCCAAACGACAATTATCTATCGCCATGGTTACGCTGAAACGTCTCCTCCCCCATCGCCGCAATCTGCCCCTCGATCAACGCCTCGAACGGCTTGAGCAAAGGCTCGAATGACGCCGACGGCTCCAGCGTCTGCAACGCCTGCACTATCGCCTCGATGGTCGACAACGCCCCTGGCCCCGGCGCCTTGCGCAAGCGATAGCGCGACACCCCGCCCTCGGCCAGCGTCACCCGTGGCAACGCCGCCAACAGCGGATTGAGGTGCAACATCTTGCGCGCCTTGCGCCATGTGCCGTCCGGCACCACCAGCAACAGCGGCTCATCAGACTCGGCGTAAGCCTGCATCGGTTGCGCATCCTCCGCCGGAAATAACAGCCGCGCGCGATAACCCGGTCGATTCAGCAGCGTCGGCAAATCCTCGAATACCTCACCGACAATCAGCTCAGCATTGCTCAAACCGAGTGCCGCCAACCGCGCGGTATTCAGCGCATGATTGACTTCACTCGGATGCTGCAACAGCAACACCCGCGTGCGGCTGTCGAGGTTCGGAATCAGCGGGCACAGGCAATGGGTTTGTGGGCGCAGGCAGCGCGGGCATTGAGGTCTGGACATGTTGTTTACGCCTGATTCAACTGAGCTTTAAGCAGATCACGGAACGTCTGGATCAGCGGTTCACGGCTACGGCCCCGGCGCATGATCATCGAAAACGGTGCCTGATAACCGAAGGTCGCCGGCAGCAACACGCGCAAATCACCCTTATCGGCCCAGGCCTGCGCGTAGTGCTCCGGCAAGTAACCGATGTAGGCGCCGGACAGCACCAGAATCAGTTGCGCTTCCATACTTTCCACGGTCGCGGCGCTGTGTTTGAAACCGTGCCGGGCCAATTCCGCCTGACTCCAGTAACCACGACCGACCATGCGTTGCTGAGTGATGACCTGCTCGGGAATCCGCCGCTCGTTGAACAACGGATGCCGGCTGCTGCAATACAACCAGTGCTGCTCGCGGTACAGCGGCATGTAGACCAGACCGCTCATGCGCGTGGAAAACGCACCGATGGCCAGATCGAGGCGATTATCCTGCACGCCAAGTTGCAGTTCGTACGGGCTCATCACCGACAGATGCAAATGCACCGCCGGGTGTTCCTGGCTGTAGGCGCCGATGGCTTCGG
>Ga0247814_10000761_pt1 | contig 22797 bp, 15 predicted proteins | sample UWRJL179409R1_FD_179947 | JGI IMG/M metagenome (GOLD analysis project Ga0247814, IMG submission 179947) | Plant litter microbial communities from Arlington Agricultural Research Station in Wisconsin, United States - UWRJ-L179-409R-1 | ecosystem: Environmental > Terrestrial > Plant litter >... | reverse complement strand
TCAGTCGGGTCGGTGGGATCGGTAGGGTCAGTTGGATCGGTTGGGTCAGTCGGGTCCGTTGGATCGGTTGGATCAGTCGGATTTAAATATAATGTATATTGATTGATCGTGTGTATCGTTTCATTGGTAGTAATAGGCTCATTAAAATCAAAATATATATCTACCTGGTTATTGATCACGGTGCCGTTAGGTAAATCCTTGTTTTGTTTCACGGAAAAACTCACAAATCCATGGCTCAGTGCCTCATTCGTATTGCTATCCGGTAATTGGATGTTGGCAAATGTCCATTTTAATACCCTAGGCCCATACATCTCAAAAGAATATGGATGGCTGGAAACGCCAGAAGTTACACTCAGGATGTCCAAATCTGCGCTTAAAGTATCTAGTATAGTCACATTGATTGCAGGGGCCGTACCGGTATTTTGGAATCGGATGACATAATCTAATTTTTGGTTAGGCACTATATCATGCTCAGCGCCTATTCCAATTGGGTAACCCGTCTTATCATTAGGGTCAAAGCTTCCTACGGAAATACCACAGAATGTTGCCTTGTATGGTTCTTCGTCATCTTCCGGCAAATGGTGGATGGTTTCTGGGATCCAATTCGAATTTCCTCCACATAGTTCAATATAAGCGGTAGGGTGTGAGTTTGTTGGATAGAGCGGATGCTGATCTACCTGTACCACAATAGCTTGGCCACTGTTTCCTGGAAAGGACAATACGATACTGTCACCGCCAGCCAACATAACGGAGTCTACTATGATTAGGCTGTCATCACGAAATATTCTAACTTCAGAAAAACAATCCATATTGCCCACACCCGCTAATGCATTGTTTTTGATAACAAAACGGGCTGAATCGTTTACGCAATTACCTTGTATGCTTAGATCTGAATGGTCCCAAGGTAATGCACATGGCGTTACAAACACTGGTATGGCGGTTGGTGCAGTGTGAGACATACAGCTGCTGGTTGGATATAAATTGGCTGTCATGCATAGTGTTTGTCCATTATTTACACTACAGCTAACACTACTTTTGATGGTGAAATTGACACATTGGCCGGGAACAAGATTTCCTAGTTGGAAACGATACTTACTATTCCCCAGATAGGTATAAGGTATAGTGGATGAAGTAGGAAATATGTTTGCATTGAGTTGGATATCCGTATATGCATTGTTTAAAATAGCATTGGCATTTAAATCATTGCATGCCGATACATAAATGGGCTGGTCTGTAAAACAGGGGCGTATTTGCGGCATGTAAATGCTGATTTCTGACTGTGGGCAAGGAGCATTCGAAACAAACCCGAAATTTGCTACGGGTGCGGATGTTCCTGTTGTGGAAACCGTAAAATTTTGTGAGGGCGGGCAAGTGGCGGAATAGCCACTGTTAGACGTATCTACGATGGCCGTATAATTTCCGGCAGGCAATGAATTGATATACCAAAAACCACCAGTACGGGTTTGGGCAACATAATGGATGGGCTCGATGAGGATGTTGACGTCCCGTATTCCATTTTCATAAGACTCTTTAATGCAGTTGCTGTTGATGTCTTGATATACGGAGCCATACACACAAGAATGACAAATAAACAAATTGTCAACTCCCCAACTGTCAAGCCCCCCTCCAGATGCAAATTGTTGTATCCACCTAAACTTGGTCAGCGATGTATGTGCTCCTGCAGGTATTGGGACAGCCACCGAATTCCAAGTTGTATATGCTGTGGCTCCGCTAGCTATTGAAGTTGTGGTATTTGGATTGGTTGGCAATTGATAACCTCCCGGACTAAAATAGGTAATTGTTACCCAAGTGAGGCCATTATCTAAAGAATATTGTAGGGATATGCCCTCTCTGGCTTCATCTGGGCCTTCGCAAGGAGCAGGCATCGCCTGTCGAGCATATACAAAATCAAAAAATATGACGCCACCATCGGCCACGTCCACACTAGGAGAGGTGATATGGGGTAGTCCCGTATAGCTATCTGTCCAATAATGGCGGGATGCGTCGGGAGATGGGAGACAATAGGTAGTGCTAGGGCTAGTTCCATTTATAATCCATCCCGAGGGTAGCGGAAACGAATTAAAATCACATGTGTAGTTTAATGATTGGGCTTGTATTTTGCCGCTTAGCAAAAATAAAAATAGGAATATCAGTCTATAGACCAAAGGACATTTATTCATAATATGGAATACTTAGGTTGCCCTAAAGGTATAAATATTTACATTTAGGATTGATTTACATCTCGAAAAACATGTCAAACCAAGGATTAATCATAGAAGAACGTCCCCGGGATATCGGAAATTTTTTAGTGGGTAGATTATTGCCTTTCAGCAAGAAAAGAATGGTGGGGCCATTTATTTTTATTGACCATATGGGACCGTCTACCGTAGGAAACGGTAATTATATGGACATCGGTCCGCACCCGCATATAGGCCTTTCTACCCTCACTTATCTATTTGCGGGCGAAATTATGCATAAAGACAGTTTGGGCTCTAACCAACGCATAACGCCGGGCGACGTAAACTGGATGACGGCCGGAAAAGGCGTGGTGCATACCGAACGCACGCCCGAAGACTGGCGCGACGAAACCATCCGTGATGTGCACGGTTTCCAGATTTGGGTAGCATTGCCTACCAGTCAGGAAGATTGTGAGCCGGAATTTTACCATTACGAAAAAGCATCGTTGCCACGCTGGAGTGAAGACGGCTTAAGATATTCTTTGATTGCCGGGGAGGCATTCGGAAAAAAATCACCGGTAAAAACCTATTCTCCCTTATTTATGGTGGAAATATTTGCGGAAGAAGACGTAGATTTTTCAACCAAAGGGAAACTGTATGGCGAAATCGGTATCTGTGTGGTCAAAGGCTCCATCAAAGCTTGTGATGATGTAATCCAACAAGGAAATTTATTGGTTTCCAAAGAAAATGATATCTGTTCCATCCATATTTTCAAAGGTTCGCACATCCTCATCTTTGGGGGTGAACCGTTTGCAGACAAACGTGAAATTTATTGGAACTTTGTATCTTCGGATAAAGAGAAAATAGAACTGGCCAAACAGAACTGGCGTGAACATAACTTTCAGAAAGTACCGGGCGATGATGGGTATATCGTGATGCCCGAGAAATAAATATAACAAAAATTAAGCTAGGAAAACAGGGCCAAAAACCAAGACAATAATGAATGTATTGTCTTGGTTTTTGGCCCTTGTATTTTTCTATTCATTCCTGAAAACAATCTGTCCATCAAATTGGTCTATGATGATTTTCTTGTCCTTATCTACTTTTCCACCCAAAATCATTTTGGATAATTCGTTCATCACTTTTTTCTGCAATACACGTTTGAGCGGACGCGCACCGAACGTTGGGTCATAGCCCAATTGGGCCAACCACTCCGTGGCGTCGGGCGTAAATTCGAGCTCGATACCGTTGTTTTCCGACAGCATTTTTGAAATACCATCCAACTGTATTTTTACGATACCTGTTATATTTTCACGACTCAGTGGTTTGAACAGGATCGTTTCATCGATACGGTTCAAAAATTCCGGACGTAATGTTTTACGCAACAATTCAAACACCTCGTTTTTTGTTTTGGCCAACAGTTCATCCTCGTTTTGGGCATCCATCTCGGAGAAATTCTCTTGGATAATGTGTGACCCTAAGTTGGAGGTGAGGATGATGATGGTGTTTTTGAAGTTTGCCAAACGTCCTTTGTTATCGGTCAAACGACCATCATCCAGTACTTGCAACAGAATATTGAAAACATCCGGGTGTGCTTTTTCAATTTCATCCAACAGCACCACGCTATATGGTTTGCGCCGAACGGCTTCCGTCAACTGGCCGCCTTCATCGTACCCCACGTATCCCGGAGGCGCTCCCACCAAACGGGAAACGCTATGTTTTTCTTGGTATTCACTCATATCGATTCGTGTAAGCGCATCTTCGTTATCGAACAGGTATTCGGCCAAGGCTTTGGCTAATTCGGTTTTACCCACGCCGGTGCTTCCCAAGAAAATGAACGAACCGATCGGACGTTTGGGATCCTGCAATCCGGCGCGATTACGACGAACCGCATCGGCTACGGCTTCAATAGCTTCTTCTTGGCCTACCACGCGTTTGTGCAATTCATCTTCCAGCAGCAGTAGTTTTTCACGTTCGCTTTGCAACATTTTGCTGATGGGGATACCCGTCCAACGGGAAACCACATCGGCGATATCTTCGGCCGTCACTTCTTCCTTGATGAGCGATTTGTTGTCGCTCTGCATTTCGGAAAGTTTAACCTGTGCATCGGATAATTTGGTCTCCGCCTCGCGGATCAATCCATAACGGATTTCGGCCACACGGCCAAAATTGCCTTCACGTTCGGCTTGTTCAGCCTTAAACTTAAGGTCTTCAATTTCGGCTTTTGTCTTCTGTATATTTTCCACCACTTCCTTTTCCGAAGACCAACGTGCGTTGATGGCATTGCGTTTTTCCGAAAGTTCGGCGATATCCTTTGACAGACGCTCCACTTTATCCGAATCTCCTTCGCGGCGGATGGCTTCTCTCTCGATCTCGAAACGGAAAATTTCGCGTTCGATGGCATCCAATTCCTCTGGTTTTGAATTGATTTCAATCCGAAGTTTGGCGCAGGCCTCGTCCATTAAGTCAATGGCCTTGTCTGGTAAAAAACGGTCGGTGATATAACGTTGCGAAAACTCTACGGCAGCCACGACTGCTTCATCTTTGATACGCACTTTGTGGTGTGTTTCGTATTTTTCCTTGATTCCACGAAGGATGGAAATGGCATCTTCCGTGGAAGGTTCGTCCACCATCACTTTTTGGAAACGACGCTCAAGCGCTTTGTCGCTTTCAAAATATTTTTGGTATTCGTCCAACGTAGTGGCACCGATTGCTCTCAGTTCGCCACGTGCCAAGGCGGGTTTGAGGATGTTTGCCGCATCCATGGCGCCTTGGCCTCCGCCGGCACCCACAAGGGTATGGATTTCGTCGATGAAGAGGATGATTTCTCCATCTGCGCTTTGTACTTCTTTCACAACAGCCTTCAAACGTTCCTCAAATTCGCCCTTGAATTTGGCGCCGGCGATCAATGAGCCCATATCCAATGAATATATGGTTTTGGATTGTAGGTTTTCAGGTACATCGCCATTAATGATGCGATGTGCCAATCCTTCGGCAATAGCGGTCTTACCCACGCCCGGCTCGCCGATTAACACGGGATTGTTTTTGGTACGGCGTGAAAGGATATGCAGTACACGACGGATTTCTTCATCGCGTCCTATAACGGGATCTAATTTCCCGGATTTCGCATCGGCATTGAGGTTTTTGGCGAATTTGGATAAAGAATTATAGGTCTCTTCCGAACCGGAACCGGTGGCTTTTGAGCCTTTCCTCAGTTCCAAAATAGCAGCTTTCAATCCTTTTTCAGTTACGCCTTGGTCTTTCAGTATTTGTGAAATACGGTCGTTTACGGCAAATAATCCATAGAGTAACATTTCAACCGCCACGAATTCGTCACCGAATTCCTGTGCAAAATGTTGTGCCTTAGCAATAGCCTTCGCTCCGTTTTGTGAAACGTGTACGTTGCCCGTAGATTTGGCGAAAGTGGCTACGAATTCATCCACTTTCTTAGAAATCAGCTCGGGACTCGCATTCAATTTTTTTAGAAGAAAGGGGGTTACCTCCTTGTCTTCGCGAAGTAAAGCCTGCATCATATGAGCCGTTTCCATGGACGCATGGTCATTGGCCATGGCACTCTGTTGGGCAGCCTGTAGTATTTCTTGGGCTTTGATGGTGAATTTATCTAAGTTCATTGTTTATTTATTTTATAGCTGTCAAGGGAAGTATCAAATCTATTGCCGAAACATATAGGCTTGGTTGTAAACCTTTAATTATTAATAATTTGTATTTTCAGTTAATTAGCAGATAATAAAATTGCGCCAAAATGACAGTCGTGGGTGTATTCTTTCTGAAAAAAGGCGTTAGAAAAAATTATGCATACAGCGTAATATGGAACGGGTTTTTAATAACTTTATCCCGAAATGCCAAATCATCCTTAATGAGAAAAATCTTACTTACTCTATTCGCCGTAACCACGCTCAGTGTTGGTTTTGCGCAAAACGTGGGAATAGGTACGAATACGCCTGAAAATACGGCCATCCTCGACTTAAAGTCCGACAGCATGGGGTTCCTTGCCCCAAGGCTGACGACAGCCCAACGTGACGCGATTGTATCTCCGGCACATGGTCTCACCATTTTTAACGTACAGGACAGCACGATCCAATATTGGAACGGACAATGTTGGTTAAGAAGCTATCAGGTTGATTGTAGCGATTGTATCATTGATATGAATCTGAGTGCGGATAGTGATACGATTGACCGTGTGATCAGCGATTCGGTTCAAGTGGCAATCAGCATTACACAACAAAATGGTTTGCCGACGCTTATACCCCTTACGGTTGCTAATACACTTCCGCAAGGAATGACTTTTACTATCAACCCTAACCCGATGAACGGGCCAGGAACTAGTGTACTGACGGTGCATGCGTCACCAATCGTGCCAGCAGGCGTTTATCCGATTATTATCCAATCTTTCTGTGGGTCATTTGTGCAGACGTTGGTTTATAATGTAACGGTGGAGCCTTGCTATATTCTCAACATAAATAATAGTGTCATAAATTATAATATGGGCACAGATTTATACAATACCTATCCTAATGCGCCGACTAACCAACCTGTCTGCGTATTGACGGTGGTAGCTACCGGTGTGGAAGTATCCAGTAACACGACTTCTCAGCCAGCTTTTACAACAGGAAATATTCCGGCCGGTTCATTGGTTGCTATTCTTAATAATGGAAATATTTTAGGAAAGGGAGGGAATGGAGGAACGGCTTACAATCCACCCCAAAACGCAACGGGAGCTGGATTTAATGGTGGTAACGCGATAGAATTGACTTTGCCTTGTACGATCCAAAATAATTTTAATATATACGGCGGCGGCGGCGGTGGTAATGCTATGGCATTCGGTTATACGTATAGCGTTCCCGTTATTGGAAATTTAGGTCTTTTGGTAGGGTCGGGCGGCGGCGGCGGCGCCGGAGGCCAACTTACTGGTGGTGTAGGTGGTTTGGGTGGTAACTTCAACGGCGGAAGTATAGGTATTTTTGAATATAACCCGGGCTTCAACGGTACCCCTGGCCAATTTGGTATAGGAGGAAATGGCGGTCTGATAAATTATCCTATATCTTATACGGTAAGTTTAGTAACCGTTACCTTGAACCCCAATTCATCAGGCGGCAAAGGCGGAGATTATGGTTTTCCTGGTACACAAGGCGTTTTTCAATTGTCAGGTTCAATAACAGTGAATATACCTATACCCATTATCGGGGGAAGCATTCCTTTGACGGTATTCAATGGCAACTTTCCGATCCCTGTTCCTCCACCCCCAGCTGGTTTGGCAGGATTTGCGATCAAAAGGAATGGGAATGCTTGTAACGTACCGGATAATAATTATAGCACATCAAACTTAAAAGGGCTAGTGGCTCCATAATACTAACGCTATGTTCAAAAAAACAATAATATTTGCAGGACTGATTGTTTTAAGTATTGAAATGTTTGCACAAGCCCCATTCGAAGGCTTGATCAAAATGAAGGAAGAAAACAAGACTTTCTCTGAAACATCCGACATTGACATTTACCTGAAAAACGGAAATGCCCGAATGGATATTAATTTGAAAACAAAAGAATATTCGTCAATCCTTAATATGTATTTTCCAAAAAATGGTGAAATAAAGATGACTGCTGACGTAGCCTCTAAAAAGATGGTGTATGATATCCCTTATTCATCTTTTGCAAATGCCGAGTTTTCATCTGCATTTTCGTCGGAAATTACTGGACAGAAAGCTACATATGCCGGTTATGAATGTGAAGAGGTAGTGGTGAGGACACAAAATTCATTAATTTCTTGTTGGGTAAGTAAAGCTACAGGTATAGGCCCTAGTTCTTTCCCCTCAATTATTCTTGGCAAAGGAGCTTTTTCGGCTTTACAGAAAAATAATATTCAAGGTATTCCGCTAAAAATTACCATAAAAGATTTTGCGGGCAATGTTATCTCTGATCAAGAGATTGTTTCCATTCAAATCCAATCTGTTCCAGATCATAACTTTATTGTTCCTTCGGAATATACAACAGCGAAATAATCATAGTATAAGTTTCCATATCCTAATGAAAGAGTCTATAATAAAATATAGACTCTTTTTTGACTATTTTTATTATGCTTGACAGCCCAAATTAGCAAGGGATACGTAATATCCAACTCTCAGTCCGTAGGCATCCGAAGGCCGGAAAGCCGTAGTGCAACGCACGACCGAAGGCAATAAAAGGAGCCTGGAGAAGCCCAGTTTAATGCGCCCAAATTAATCGAGCTTTTTACGGAAGACCAGTTTTCGTCCGGTAGGGAAGGTTTGGAAGAACTCGGCCCATTTTTCGCCGTTAGGGTACATGGAAACCACCACGTAGCCGTTGCCGGCCAAACCAAAATCAAGATATGGTTTTTTAACCACGTGCGATACTTGCGAGGCCGAACCGCTGGTGATATAATTGATTTTGTTTTTACCGATGAGTTGCACGGAATGGTCATGTCCGTTGACATACGTAGTACCGGGATGTTTTTCAAAAGCCGTTTCGAAGGACTTTTGCATGCGGCGGTAATTTTTGTTGGGCACGTCCTGTATGTAACGCATGCTTTTGCGGCCGTATACGTAAATACTGCCGAGCACGGGGAGCGGAATCCAAAGTTTACGGTTGAACTCCAATAGCGGAAACAGATGCGAACGCCAGGGGTATTTGCCACCGTGTGGTCCGCAGGTTTCCATGGGATGGTGCGCCGCAATGAAAACATGTTTTCCTGCATATTTTTCGAGTTCGGATGAGATGGCCGTGGTGAGTTCTTCCTCGGTGCTTACGCCGCATAATTCTTTGCTGACGGGTTTGTTATATTTATGTAGCCACCATTGGGTGTCCAACAGCAGCAATACCACTTCGTTGGTTAAGTCGATGGAAGCGGGGCCGGGACAGCCGCTATCGGGGAAGTATATGTTGCCGCGGCCTGAATGCTCCTCCACATAACGTTCCTGGTTGATGCGGTTGGTGAGGCCGTATTCGTGCCCTTCGTCCCAATCGTGGTTTCCGGCTACCCAAAATACTTTTCCTTTGAAGTTTTTGTACATGCCGATTTGCTCCAGCAATACATTTTCGCAGGTTTTTCTGGTCGGGTTTGTAGTGTCGGGCAAACCGGTGGGATAAATGTTATCGCCGAGGAAAAGCAACGCAGAATTTTCGTCCGATTCTTCAAGATGTTTTTTGAGCGTGTTGATGTATGGATCTTGCCCATCAAATAACGGTTCGCCGCCATCGCCGGAAAGGAATATTTTATAGATGGGTTTTGCAGTAGGGGCTTGTACGGATTCCCAACTTTTGTATTCCTTGTTGATCATCGGTTTGTACGATGTACAGGAATACAGGCTGCAAAATATGGTGAAGGGGAGGAGCAGGCGCAATGCGTTGGAAAATGTCATGTACAAATATAATGGTTTGTTGCCCGCAGAATTCGCAGATGGGCGCAGAAAATTTGATGTATTAATGTGGCCAAATAGATTACGTAAGGTGATTATGAAATAGTTTAAACCACATAAGTTTTTTGGCAGAATCAGCGTAAATCTGAGCAGAGCTACACGCCGTGTTGGCGCATAAACTCGCGTTTGGAGTGGAACATCTTAGCCATTTTTCCAGCGCGTTCTAAGGCTTCGTCGGCTTTGTCGCCGATGAAATATTGAAGGATGTTTTTTTCGAACAGTTCCACCCAACGTTCGAAATGTTCCAGATGTACCGGCAAATCGGCATGCGGACGGAACGGGGCACCATGGTACGTATGTTCCTCTAATAAGATGGTTTGCCAAAAACTGTACATTTTTTCCAGATGCTCGGGCCATCGTTCGCCGATCCGTTCATTGAAGATGGGACCGATCAATTCGTCGTTTCGTACGGCTTCGTAAAACGTGTCCACCATGAATTTTATATCGTCCAAGTGTTCAATTTCTCTTTTCATATCAAAACCATTTTTTGGGATACAGGCGATCCTTGTGTAAGTTGTTGACGGCCAATGCCACGATAAACATGATAATCAATCCTGAACAAACGGGTGAAAATACGTACCAATACCCCAAAGCTTTCACTTTATCGGATCCGATGGTGGCAATCAGGGCGGTAGCGCCGCCTGGCGGATGCAAGGTTTTGGTCATCTGCATCACTACGATGGCAGATGAAACGGCAAATGCTGGCGCCAACCATACAGGGAATCCTTCACCAAACAGTTTGTGCATGGTAACGCCCACGATGGCGGATAAGATATGGCCACCAAACAGATTGCGTGGTTGTGCGAGCGGACTGTTGACCAATCCGTATATCAAAACTGCAGAAGCGCCAAATGAGCCGATGAGGAAAAAGCGATCGTTAGTCTCTACATCCAGCCGTTGGGAGAGGAAGCCGATGGCGGCTATAGCGATGAATCCGCCTAGAAACGTCAGCAGATGATCCAATGGACTGATCATCGTTTCGCGGTAGGCAATGTACCTCAGTTTCCGGTAGTTTCTTCTCAGCCTTTTTTTCACGGTGCAAAGATATTGAATTGTTGGTAGACTGTCAGGAAAAGTGGCAACAGGCGGTAGGGGACAGACAGCGGCGTAAAAAACAGCCTTCTGCCTATTGTCTCCCGCCTACCAGCTCTTATCTTTACCTCATGAAATTATCTACGATTATCCACCATTTGGAGCAATGGGCTCCGCCGGCCTATCAGGAATCTTACGACAACAGTCGTTTGTTGACGGGGAATTCCGGTATGGAAATAAGCGGTATCCTGGTGAGTTTGGATTGCGTGGAAAGCGTGGTGGACGAGGCCATTGAAAAAGGTTGTAATGTCATCGTGGCGCATCATCCGATTATTTTCGGCGGACTGAAAAGTCTGACCGGAAAAAATTACGTGGAGCGTACCGTCATCAAGGCCATCAAACATGATATCGCCATATATGCCATCCACACCAATTTAGATAATGTACATACTGGCGTAAATAAGAAGATTTCCGATTTGATTGGTTTAAATGAAGTGCAGATTTTAGTTCCTTCGTCCAATAAATTGATGAAATTGGAAGTAATTTCTCCAAAAGAATCTGCCGAAAATATACGGGCAGCTTTATTTGAAATTGGGGTAGGAAGCATTGGAAATTACGAAAACGGTTGGTTTGGGGTGGAAGGCACTTCGGGTTTTACGCCCCAGGCAGGTTCCGATCCTATATCTGGAAAGATTGGTGAACATAGTACAAATTCGGAAATGAAAATGGAATTTACATTTCCTTCCTATTTAAAAACCAATGTATTGTCCGCATTGAAAAAAGTACATCCGTACGAAGAGTTCGATCATAAATTGATTTCGCTTGAAAATACAAACCAACAAGTGGGGTCGGGCATGATCGGGAAATTAAATCAACCCGAAAAAACGGAAGATTTTTTACGACGGATTAAGTCAACATTCAATTGTGGCGTAATTAAATATACAGCGCCGGTAAAACAATCCATCAGTACGGTGGCGATTTGTGGAGGTGCAGGATTTTTCCTGTTGAAAAATGCCATGTCGCAAGGTGCGGATATATACATTACTTCCGACGTAAAATACCATGAATTCTTTGATGCCGAAAATAAAATCGTGTTGGCGGATATCGGCCATTATGAAAGCGAACAGTTTACCAAGGATTTAATTAAGGATGCATTAGCTGCAAAATTCCCTGAATTGCACATTGTCATGGGTTCGGTAAATACCAATCCGGTAAATTATATTTAACAAAGGTGATGCATTGCGCATCACCTTTGTTATATTTAATTGATTAAAATCTTAATATGGTAGAGAAAATCAACCGGTTTTCGTCTTTTACCAAATCGGCCACGTAGCCTGAAGGATTTCCTAAAGGTGTATTCCAGCCATTGGGTGAGGTAACGCCGCCACGACCTGAAAAATAAGGTGTATCTGCATGGCGTGTCACAAATTCAACCCCGAATGTGAGAAATTGGTTGGGCATATATTGGATTCCCGTGGATGCGTCCCAGCCTTTGAATTGGTCACCCGGATTTTGTGTCACCACGCCATTTCCGGGAGGAAGTAATGCCAAATACCTTCCTGGATTACTGATGACGCCGCCGCCGAATGTCCATGCCACTTTTTGTTTTTTACCAAACCAGACTCGGTGATAAAACATGGCGCTCAAAAAATTCTGTGCGGGCGTAATACTGTTTCCTCCAAAAGGAACGACACCGCCACCGTTTTCAAATCCTAAATCGGCTGTTATAGAAAATGCCGCCCTTGATATAAATTTACTTTTTGGTTTGTTATGGTAGCGGATAATAGCACTGTTGTCCGTATGGAAGCGCATACGGTTTTTATTGTTCGGTGTATCGAAACCGATATAGGAACTGGTTAGGATTGAACACCAAGGTTTCGGACGCCATTGTACCTGATAACCTACACCGGGTGCTTCGTTGAACATGGCATAGGTTTGCCAGCCATTGATTACCCACAGTTCCACCTTCACCTTATCGGATGGGAACATTTGTACGCGCGCACCGGTGAAAAACCAAGGCGTATTATCACTCGTAAAAGAGGGTTGGTAATTCCAGTTTTCAAAGTTGTTATAGGAAAGTAATCCCACGTAAGATTTAAACATACCAAAATCGATATTGATTCCTTTCATTTTTTTGATGTGGATGCCTGCATATCCTTCCGTTACATACCTGAGTGCGTTATATAAATCGAATTGACCTTTGAGTGGCGTGTTGTCGTTACGTGGTATTCCGGTGGCCCGTGTGCCGAATTGTAGCATGAGTTTGGCCCTTGCGCCGGTTTTGGGCTCATGAAACTCACCTCCGGCTTCAATATATGAAATGTTGAATTCGTTGCTTCTGAAAGTGGCCGTACTACCAGATGTGGTGTGGTCTATCGGGCGGTTGAACGAATAGTTGTAATTACAGTCGATGGTCAGTCCGCCCGTAAAGTATTTGGTTTCCAATAGATTCCTTTTTTGTCGGTTGGCTCCCTGTACCCAAGTAAAATCATCATCCGATGGTTCACCTTCGTTGAGTTTTAATTTGCTGAAAATATTATTTTGGGGTGTTTGCTTTTCTTGCAGGCTGTCCAATAACTCTTTCTTTATCTGTGCCACGATGGCCTGTCTTTCTTCTTCAGATAAAACGACTTGGGCATCTACCGATAAACCGGCCGATAAAAAAATAGATGTGAGGATGATTTTTATTCTTTTGGAATGCATTAATTTCATAAAATAGATATTATTTATTTCTGATTAATTGTATGTGGTCAACCGGATGAAAAACCAATGGAACATATTCTGTTTCTACATCGCTTTTATCTAGTCCAAAGGCTTTTTGGTCGCTTTGCCCCAACCTTTTCATAAAGAAATACGTGTTGAGTAATATACCTTCCCGTAAGGCAAATTCATTTTCTACGGACAGGAATTTTTCGATGACGATGAATTTAAAGTCTGGTTCCGAATTGTATTTTGTCGATCCATCGGGGCGTATATGTAAATTCAATTCTTTTTTGGCCACCAATTCCTGCACTATTTTTTTGAAGTACAATTCCGTGCGTGGTTGAATCCTAAACCCTATGTTGATGGTAACCTTAATGACTTTGTCGTCCAATAGTTCGGATACTTCGTAAGAAAGCGTATACGGATTTTCTACCCTGTTGATGTGTAGGAACCAATACACATCAGCCCGTTTCGGTTTTTTTGAAAAAATTGATTTGATAATTTTTTCTTCAATTTCCCCACGCGCATTGGCTTTGGTAAGGTAAATTAAATGCGTAGAGAACTTAGGGATATCGTCATCGTGGCTTAATTCATCTATTTGGTTTACATATTTTCCCAAATCAATAAATTTGGTGAATCGGTTATTTATTTTTCGTGCATAATACCAAATATACATCACCATAAAAATGAACAGTTCGAAGAAGAGGAACATCCAACGTTCCTTTATTTTCACCACGTTGGCCACGAAGAAGGAGCCCTCAATCACAACGAATACCAAGAGCAAGGCAATTACCCATATTTTTTTCCATTTTAATTTATAGACCAGAAAAAAACCGAGTAGATATGTCGTCATCAACATCGCTATGGTGATGGAAAAACCATAGGCGGCTTCCATATGGGATGATTGGCGGAAGTAGACGACCATCATCACACAACCCATCCAAAGAATCGTATTGACGCTAGGGATATAAACCTGACCCTTGCTTTCTGTAGGCTGGCGCACGGTTACCCGTGGCCAAAAATTGAGGTTGATGGCTTCGCTGATTAACGTAAACGAACCGCTAATTAAAGCCTGTGAGGCAATGATGGTAGCGGCGGTGGCGATGATGATACTCGGCAATAAAAACCAATGCGGCATCATTTCAAAAAAAGGATTGCGGCCATCCAAAGAAACTCCGCCATCTCGCATCAACCATGCGGCTTGGCCTAGATAACATGCGACCAAACTTATTTTGACATAAACCCAGGTAATGCGAATGTTTTTTACGCCACAATGGCCTAAATCGGAATATAAGGCTTCCGCGCCGGTTGTACAGAGAAATACGGCACCCAATAACCAAAATCCTTGTGGATACTTTGTCAATAACTCATACGCATAATGGGGCGAAAGTGCTTTTAATACATCAGGAAATATAACAATGTTCGAAATACCTACGATCAGGATCATCGTAAACCAAATGGCCATTACGGGGCCAAAAAAACGGCCGATGGTTTGTGTACCAAACCGTTGGAAGAAGAACAAGCCAGAAAGGATAGCCACGACTATGCCAATCGTTAATGAACTCCCGGGCGTAAACGTATTTTCAAGCCCTTTTACCATACCCAAACCTTCCACGGCACTGGATACCGAAATGGGTGGTGTGATGATGCCGTCGGCCAATAAGGTAGTGGCGCCCAAAATGGTAGGAATCACTAAATATTTACCATACCTGCGGACCAATGCGTATAGCGAAAAAACACCGCCTTCGCCTTGGTTATCGGCTTGTAATGTAAGCCAGATATATTTTACGGAAGTTTGGAAAACCAATGTCCAAAAAATGCACGAAGCACCACCATAAACCAAAATAGATTCAATACTTCTTTCGCCGATTACCGCCCGTAATGCATACAAAGGGCTGGTTCCTATGTCGCCATAAATGATTCCCAAAGCCACGAGTAAAGAAGCGGCCGTTATTTTCTTTGTGGTGAGATTTTTTGCCTGTTCCATCTGTTATATTTGATGGAGCAAATGTCAGTTTAGCGATATAAGTGCCGTATAAATTAATTCGTGTCTTGTATAAAGAAATTATAAAGACTAATTAAAACGGTAGCCCACACCACTTTCCGTGATGATATGTTTGGGATGGTTCGGGTCGTCTTCGATTTTTTTGCGTAGCTGTGCCACATATACCCGTAAGTACTGGGTTTCCGATTGGTATCCGGTTCCCCATATTTCTTTCAGGATGAATTGGTGTGTAAGCACTTTGCCTTCGTTTTTGGCCAATAATGCCATGATATTATATTCGGTGGAAGTGAGTTTTAATAACGAATCATCTTTCCTTACCGTCCTTGCGATTAAATCGATATGTAAATTATTGAATGAAAATTGCGTATGGCCTTCCTCCGTATTGTTTCTGCGGATGGAAGAGCGGATGCGGGCCAATAACTCCCCAACACGAAATGGTTTCGTGAGGTAATCGGAAGCCCCGTTATCCAGCGCTTTCACGATATTTTCCTCATCGTCTTGGATAGAAAGTATGATGATGGATTTATTATACCAATCCCTGAGTTCCTTTAATATTTCATGCCCGCTTTTATCAGGCAATCCCAAGTCTAACAAAATCAATTCGGGCGGATGGTTGGCTGCCATTAAAATGCCTTCTTTTCCATTTATTGCCTGGCGAACTTTATATCCATTGTTTTCCAAGTTTATTTCCAATAATTTCCGGATTTGTGGTTCATCGTCAATGATGAGGATTTCTGCTTCACTCATTTTTTAGATGATTTAAATAACTTGTTTCACATGGGATCCGAATCGTAAATTCGGCACCGCCCGCATGACCATTCCGCAGCTGGATATTTCCTTGGTGGGCTTCTACAAATCCTTTAGCGATGGACAATCCTAAACCAGTTCCTCCGACTTTTGATTGCGGCAATCGATAGAATTTATCAAAGGCAAAACCAATTTCATTTTCCGGAAAACCGTTTCCGTTATCGGAAATTTGTATCATACAATATTCTTGTTGATGGCTTATCTGAATTTTAATCGTAGTTTTTTCCGGTGTGTATTGGATGGCATTCCGGATGATGTTATCCAGTATTTGTTCCATTAAAATACGGTCCAGTTTAAACAAGGGGAGCTTATCTTCTTCGGTGAATTGAATTTGGTGTTGGTGGTGCTTCAATTTATGGATGACGGAAAAAACGATTTCGTTTATGTCACACCAATCAAAATTGAGTTTGATGATGCCTGTTTCCAAGCGGCTCATATTGAGTAAGTTTTCTACTTGTCTATTCAGCCGTACGCCGGCAATATCAATTTCATCCAATAATGCTTGTTGTATATTTTTGGGAATATTTTCCTCTTTTAATGTATCCACTGCACCGATGATGGCCGAAATGGGGGTCCTTAGTTCGTGTGATAAGGAATTCAGTAAGGTGTTATATAATTTAATTGTTTTTTCTTTTTCTTCCTTGTCCCGTGCGCGTTTTTCTGCTTGCCGTATTTTAAAGGTAAGTACGGCATTTACCGAAGCCACGACAAAATACATAAGGAACATCAACAAATCTTCCGCATTGTCGATATGGAACGAAAAGGACGGTGGAATAAAGAAAAAGTTCCAGATCAATGCACTTAAAATGGCTGATATCAGTACGGGAATGATATCAAAAACCATGGCCAAAGCCGACACCAAAAGCAACAAAACCAAGGCCACCACTTTATACCCCAAAAAATCTATGGATAAATAGCATACCCCCGCCAATGTGATAACGACAAAGACACAGAAAATGCTTTGCCAAAACTTGTTTTGTTTGATAGTGTGGGAGAAAGTTGCCACTCGATTATTTTAGCTTGGTATCAAAGGTAGCCTTATTGGTATAAAGATTTTATAAAGAAATACCAGAAATTTCGTGGTTGATGATTTCAAAATCATCAACACCAAAACAGACCAATGTTACTTTTTGAATGGACGGATTTTGTCGTAGGAAATCGACAATGGTTTTTACCGAAATCTTTGCAGCCAAATCCTTCGGAAAACGATAAATTCCGGTGCTGATGCTTGGGAAAGCAATGGTTTTACAGCCATTCTCCACAGCAATTTGCAGCGATTTTCTATAACAGGAAGCCAATAATTCTTCTTCGTTTTTATTGCCAGAATTCCAAACGGGTCCTACGGTATGGATAACATATCTTGCCTGTAAATTCCCTGCGGTTGTAATCACAGCTTCACCGGTTTTGCATCCGCCTTGGCGTGCGATTATTTTTCGGCAATCATCCAAAATGGCGGGTCCGCCGGCTCGGTGGATGGCTCCGTCCACACCGCCTCCGCCCAGCAACGAAGTGTTGGCCGCGTTAACGATGGCGTCTGCTTTTACTTTTGTTATATCGGCTTGTATAACTTCTATCTGGGTCATACTTATGTAAAATAGTAATACAACATGTATAGGTAACCAATTCAGTTACTTTACATGCGAAAATTACACAAATGAAATGAAATCATTGAATTACCCCGCCTTTTCTTCCAATTCCATCCAACGCATCGTACGTTCTTCCAGCTGCTCTATGGTTTTTCCCAATTCTGCAGAAATGGAAGCCAATTTATCCGAATTGCTTAAGTTCTTTTCCAAATCTTGTTCCAATTCAGTTTTACGTTGCTCCAATTTGGCTATTTCGGCTTCGATGTTTTCGTACTCATATTTTTCTTTGAAGGTCATCGCCGTTTTGGCTTTTGGCTTCGGCGCTTCCGTTTTTTGTATTACGGCTTGTGGCTCCGGTTTTGTTTCCTTCAGTTTTGTGGTCGGTGCTTCGGATTTTTCAGCACGAAAATCCGTATAGTTCCCGATGTGTACCTTGATATTTCCGTTGCCCTCAAATACAAAGGTTTGTTCGGCAATCTTATCCATAAAATAACGGTCGTGACTCACTACGATCAAACAGCCCGGATATTCCAACAAAAATTCTTCCACTTTGCTGATGGTCAATATGTCCAAGTCGTTCGTGGGCTCATCGAGAATCAAGAAGTTGGGAGCCGCCACCAAAATGGAGAGTAGGTGTAGGCGACGTTTTTCACCACCACTCAGTTTATCGATCGGTGTATATTGTTTTTCTGGGGAGAAATCGAATTTTGTCAACAATTGTGATGCGGATATATTCCCACTTTTTCCGTAATCGGCATATTCGGCAATATTTTTCACGTGCTCGATTACCCGTTCACCTTCTTTAAATTTGATTCCGTCCTGCGTATAATAGCCAAAACGGATGGTTTCGCCCACGATCACTTCTCCCGAATCGGGCTGTAACTTTCCGGTAATGATATTCAACAACGTACTTTTTCCGGCACCATTGGCACCGGCAATCGCAATACGCTCTCCTTTGCGGAAAGAGTATGAGAAGCCGCCAAGCAATTCCTTTTCGTTGAATTTCTTATGGACTTTTACCAGTTCCACGACTTTGCTTCCCATGCGCTGCATCGAAACTTCCAGCTCAATTTTGCGATCGGTTTTGTTGACGGTCGTTTTATCCTTCAAGCCTTTGTACGCATCGATCCGAGATTTTGATTTTCCCGTTCTGGCCTGCGGTGTCTTGCGGATCCATTCGGTTTCACGGCGTAGGATGTTTAGGTTGCTCTCCAGTTCGCTTTGGTCGGCCATGTGGCGTTCCGTTTTGCGTTCCAGAAAGAAACCGAAATTTCCTTTATAGGTGAATATGCGGTTGTTGTCAATCTCAATAATCGTGTCGCAAACCGCATCCAAGAAATAACGGTCGTGGGTTACCATCAAAATCGTGAGTTGGTCCGCAGAGAATTCTTTTTCCAACCATTCGATCATCTCCACGTCCAAGTGGTTTGTCGGCTCATCCATGATCAGCAAATCGGAATCCGACAACAAAATTTTGGCGAGTGCCACCCGTTTGCGTTGGCCACCCGAAAGCGAATCCGTTAATTTGGTGGTGTCGGCTATGTTCAGTTTTCCGAGTACTTCGTGGATTTTATATTCCATATCCCATGCACCCAGTTCCTCCATTTTGGAAAGGGCGTCTTCCAAACCTTCCTGTGTTTCGGAATTCATGGCCTTATCGTAGTCCGCAATGGCTTTGATGGACGGATTGTCTGCATCGAACATCGCCTGCCAGATGGTTTTTCCGGGGGCAAATTGTGGATCCTGGGGTAAATAAGCAATGCGTGCCGAATTGTTGGTGGAAACTTTTCCGGAATCGGGAGAATCCAATTTCGCCAATATTTTCATCAACGTGGTTTTTCCCGTTCCGTTGGGGGCCACGATGGCTGTTTTTTGTCCTTTGTCTAGTCCGAAAGATAAATTCTCGAAAATAAGTCTGGCGCCAAATGATTTGGATAGATTCTCTGCCTGAAGATAATTCATGCCGCAAAGATAGGTCGGGATTTACGATTTACGATTTTAGATTGATGATTTGTTGGCTGAGCTAAAATTTCATGAATGAAATTTTTAGCGTTTAAAGTTGATTTTATAATTCATGTATTTGATTATAAGTCAAATCGTAAATCAAAAACCATAAATCCAAAATGCATCTTTACCTTTGATTAAACCATGGAAGGGATACGAAGTCTAAATTCCCGTAAATAATTGTAGGAATGTTGAAAAAAATTGCGCTGTCGTTAGGGTTTTTGTTTTGTTTTATGATGGGTTTTTCCCAGAATCCGGCACCCATCAAAGTTACCGGAAAGGTGGTGGAAACGGTTGGTGGAAAGCCTGTTCCCGTGGCCAATGTGGTTGCCATCCGCCTGTCGGATTCTACACGTACCGGCAACGCCACCGATTTTGACGGTAATTTTGAATTTACCGTTCCGGGCGAAGGGAATTACACGTTGGAAATAACGGAAATCGGCCATAAAACGCTTCTTAGAAACATCAGCATTCCCAGTGGTGGATTGAACTTAGGCTCCTTACAGATAGAGGAAAGTGCCAAAAACTTGGATATCGTAAAGATTGAGGATAAGGCTGTGCAAGGCATCCAATTGGGTGATACCACGCAGTTCAATTCATCAGCCTTTAAAACCAACCCCGATGCCAATGCGGAGGACCTCATCACAAAAATGCCGGGCGTTACCTTGCAGGGAGGAAAAGTACAGGCGCAGGGCGAAGACGTAAAACAGATATTGATAGACGGAAAGCCCTATTTCGGAAACGACGTCAATGCCGCGTTGAAAAGTTTACCGGCGGATGTTATCGATAAAGTACAGGTATTTGACCAGCAAAGCGAACAGTCCCGTTTCAGTGGATTTGATGACGGAACTACGACAAAAACCATCAACATCGTAACCAAAGCGGATATGCGCGATGGTATATTCGGAAAAGTTTCTGCCGGTTACGGTTATCCGGAAAAATATGCAGCCAACGGAAACTTCAACTATTTCAATGGGGATAGAAGGGTTACGGTATTGGTACAAAGCAATAACATCAACCAACAAAATTTTTCAACTGATGATCTGTTGGGCGTAACCGCAGGAAGTTCTGGCGGCGGCGGTGGCAGAAGAGGCGGTGGTGGCCCAGGTGGCGGTGGCGGTGGAAGGCCTGGTGGCGGTGGAAACGATGCCGGGAGTTTTTTGGTGAATACACGTAACGGAATTTCCACTACACATGCCGCCGGATTGAACTATTCCGATAATTGGGGAAAGAAAATCAAAGTGACCGGAAGCTATTTCTTTAACTGGAGCAATACGAAAGCGAACCAGGATTTACGAAGGAATTATCTGGTAACCGGAGATTCTGCCCAAACCTATTTGGAAAATTCAAACTCGGAATCAAGGAACATCAATCACCGTGTAAATTTCAGGATGGAATATGCGATTGACTCATTCAATATCCTGACGATCACACCTAGGGTAACCATCCAGCAAAATAGCGGAAACAGTATATTTTCTGGCACTGGCGAGCGTGGCGGTAGTTTATTGAATACCACGACAAGTGATTTTATATCCGATTTGTCCGCATTAAATTTTGGTAACGAAATCAATTACCGCCACCGATTCAAAAAGGCTGGCCGTACACTTACCCTAAACCTGAACATGGGATATACCATGAACAGCGGAAATAGCTCGTTGAAGTCCCAAAATAATTATTTTATAGGAACCACGCCGTCGGATACATTAAACCAAGAATCCGACTTATTTGGACGGGGGTATAATATAGGAACGCGTGTCGTTTATTCCGAACCGTTGGCAAAAGGACATGTTTTACAATTTAACTATAACAATTCTTACCAAAATAATTTATCGAACAAACGCACTTTCAATTATGATGGAACTGTGATGGAATACAGCCGCATCGATTCATTGTTGAGCAATAATATTTTATCCAATTACCATACGGAATCTGGAGGTTTGGGATACCGTTATAGCGACCAAAAGGCACAATTTAACGTAAACCTGGCCTACCAATGGTCCGAATTGAATAATAAAAACCGTTTCCCGAACAATAATTCATTTACGAAAACATTCCAGAACATATTGCCGATGGCAATGTTCCGCTACAACTTCACCAAACAGAAGAATATGCGAATCCGTTATTCGGCCAGGACTTCGGTACCGTCCGTAGATAAATTCCAGGCCGTAGTAAATAATAGCAATCCATTGTTATTAACCACTGGTAACCCAGATTTGAAGCAAGATTATTCACACAATTTGTTTCTGCAGTATTCCGCGTCGAACACCAAAAAATCACATGTATTTTTCTTTATGATTGGCGGTTCGGCCACCCAGAATTATATAGCCAACAATACCATCATCGCTGTGTCGGATACCACGGTAAACGGAAATATATTCCTTCCTGCCGGCGCACAACTCTCTGCTCCGGTAAACTTGGGCGGTTACTATAGTGCCCGTTCGTTTATGACTTATGGCCTTCCATTGGCATTTATGAAATGTAATCTGAATATTAACTTGGGCGCTAATTATACACGCACGCCGGGTATGATCAACAACCAGGTGAATTATTCCAATTCTCCTTCGGGAAGCGTGGGAATCACCATCAGCAGCAATATTTCAAAGAAAATAGATTTTACGGTGGCTTCCAATTCATCCATGACTTTCGTGAAGAACTCATTGCGGAGGAATTTAAATTCAAATTATTTTAACCAGAACACACGGGCCAAAGTATATTGGGACATCTGGAAAGGAATTGTCGTAACGTCTGAATTGACGCACCAATTATATGCCGGTTTATCGGACGGATTTAACCAAAATTATTTTTTATGGAATGTTGGCTTGGCTAAAAAGTTCCTGAAAAATGATGCGGCCGAAATCAAATTCACGGCTTTCGATGTATTAAACCAGAATAATAGCATTACCAGAAATATAACAGACGTTTATACGGAAGATGTTGAAACTGCCGTATTGAACCGCTATTTCATGTTGACGTTTACATATAATTTCAGGACCTTCAAGAAAAAAGAAGGATAAGGAAATAATATCATTAAA
>Ga0247814_10000757_pt1 | contig 22920 bp, 11 predicted proteins | sample UWRJL179409R1_FD_179947 | JGI IMG/M metagenome (GOLD analysis project Ga0247814, IMG submission 179947) | Plant litter microbial communities from Arlington Agricultural Research Station in Wisconsin, United States - UWRJ-L179-409R-1 | ecosystem: Environmental > Terrestrial > Plant litter >... | reverse complement strand
ACCATTAATCCAGTTATATAGCGTCGCTGATGCCTTGGGCGTCTTCCTGCTTTGAGGGACACATATGAAGCTTCAACAATTGCGCTACATCTGGGAAGTGGCGCACCACGACCTCAACGTTTCAGCGACGGCTCAGAGTCTGTATACCTCTCAGCCCGGTATCAGTAAGCAGATTCGTCTGCTGGAAGACGAACTGGGTGTCGAAGTGTTCGCCCGCAGCGGCAAGCATCTGACCCGCGTCACCCCCGCCGGTGAGCGCATCATCACCACCGCCGGCGAAATCCTGCGCAAGGTGGAGAGCATCAAGCAGATTGCTCAGGAGTTCTCCAACGAGAAGAAAGGCACCCTGTCGATTGCGACCACGCATACCCAGGCGCGTTATGCGTTGCCGCCGGTGATCAGCAATTTCATCAAGCAATATCCCGACGTGGCGCTGCACATGCACCAGGGCTCGCCGATGCAGATCGCGGAAATGGCGGCTGATGGCACTGTCGATTTCGCCATTGCCACCGAAGCACTGGAATTGTTCGGCGACCTGGTGATGATGCCGTGCTATCGCTGGAACCGTTGCGTCGTCGTGCCTCAAGGCCACCCGTTGGCCAAGGTGCCGAAGCTGACGCTGGAGGTGCTGGCTGAGTACCCGATCGTGACTTACGTGTTCGGTTTCACGGGGCGTTCCAAGCTCGACGAGGCTTTCAGCCATCGCGGCCTGACCCCGAAAGTCGTGTTTACCGCCGCCGACGCTGACGTGATCAAGACTTACGTACGCCTGGGCCTGGGTGTCGGCATCGTGGCGAAAATGGCTGTGGATGCCAAACTCGACAGCGATCTGGTGATGCTCGACGCCAGTGACCTGTTCGAGGCCAGCATTACCCGCATCGGCTTCCGTCGCGGCACCTTCCTGCGTGGCTTCATGTGCGACTTCATCGAGAAATTCGCCCCGCACCTGACCCGTGAAGTCATGGCCAAGGCGATCGCGTGCCACAACAAACAAGAGCTGGAAGAGCTGTTCGACGGCGTGGAACTGCCGGTGCATTGATGCATAGATTCCGTTGGAGCGAGCGGCGCTCCAACGGAATCGGTGGCACTCAAACCTTCGCGATCAAATTCCCCGAATGCAAGCCGCATTCCTTCTGCGTGGCTTCTTCCCACCACCAACGGCCTTCGCGCTCGTGCTGATTGGGCAGCACGGGCCGCGTGCAGGGTTCGCAACCGATGCTGATGAAACCGCGTTCGTGCAGGCTGTTGTACGGCAGCTCCAGCATGCGGATGTAGCCCCAGACTTCCTCGCTGGTCATCTGCGCCAGCGGGTTGAATTTATACAGGGTGCGTTCCGGTGTCGAAAAAGCCGTGTCGATTTCCAGTGCCGCGACGTGGCTGCGGGTGCCGGGGCTCTGGTCGCGACGTTGCCCGGTGGCCCAGGCGGTGACGCCGGCCAGCTTGCGCCGCAGCGGTTCGATCTTGCGGATACCGCAGCACTCGCCATGACCGTCGCGATAGAAGCTGAACAAGCCCTTTTCCTTGACGAAGGGTTCGAGCTTCTGCTGATCCGGGGTCATGATCTCGATGTCGATCTTGTAGTGCTCGCGCACTTGCTCGATGAAACGATAGGTTTCCGGGTGCAGGCGGCCAGTGTCGAGGCTGAAGACCTTGACGTTCTTGTTCAGTTTCCAGGCCATGTCCACCAGCACCACATCCTCGGCACCGCTGAAGGAAATCCACAGATCATCACCGAAATGCTCAAAAGCCAGTTTCAGGATGTCCTGTGGGGACTTGTTGGCGTAAGTCGCGGCGAGACCCACGACGTCGAAGGGTTGGCTCATCAGGCGGTTTCCTAAATTTGGCGCTTAGGCGCTCGTAATGACGCGAATGTTAACAAAATCTTTCGCCGAGTTGGCCGGTTTACAGTTGTTGCGCTTATGTTGCGCTGAAACAGCAACAGCCCCTAAAGTGCCGGTTCTTTTTGACGATGATGTCCCTCGAGGAGTGTCCTATGGAAATTGCCTGTCTGGACCTGGAAGGCGTGCTGGTCCCGGAAATCTGGATCGCCTTTGCTGAAAAAACCGGTATCGAATCGTTGCGCGCCACCACCCGGGATATTCCCGACTACGACGTGCTGATGAAGCAGCGCCTGCGCATTCTTGACGAGCACGGCCTGAAACTGTCGGATATTCAGGAAGTGATCGGCACCCTGAAACCGCTGGACGGCGCCGTCGAGTTCGTCAACTGGCTGCGGGAGCGGTTTCAGGTGGTGATTCTGTCGGATACCTTCTATGAATTTTCCCAGCCGCTGATGCGTCAGCTGGGCTTCCCGACCTTGCTCTGTCATCGGCTGATTACCGACGAGACCGACCGGGTCGTCAGCTATCAACTGCGTCAGAAAGATCCGAAGCGTCAATCGGTACTGGCTTTCAAAACCCTGTATTACCGGGTAATCGCTGCCGGGGACTCCTACAACGACACCACGATGCTCGGCGAGGCCGATGCGGGCATTCTGTTCCACGCCCCGGAAAACGTGATCCGCGAATTCCCGCAGTTCCCGGCAGTGCACACCTTTGAAGACCTGAAAAAGGAATTCATCAAGGCCTCGAATCGGGATTTGAGGTAGGAGGGGACTTGTCCCCGAAGAGGCCGAGGCGGTTCAGGTGTATCAAAGCTCCTGCAACGTCTCCAGCAACACCCGCACCTTGGTAATCGATTCCTGGTATTCGGCTTCGCAGTCGGAATCGGCCACAATCCCGCCGCCGCCCCAACAGGACACCTTGCCGTTCTTGACCAGCAGGCTGCGAATGGCGATGGAGCTGTCCATTTCCCCGCGCACGTCCAGGTACAGCAGCGAGCCGCAGTACAAGGCGCGCCGCGTGGGCTCCAGCTCGTCGATGATCTGCATGGCGCGGATCTTCGGTGCGCCGGTGATCGAACCGCCCGGAAAGCTGCCGGCGATCAAGTCCAGCGCGTCATGATCCTGCGCCAGTTCGCCGGTCACGCTGCTGACCAGATGATGCACGTTCGGGTAGCTTTCCAGACTGAACAATTCAGGCACTTTCACCGAGCCAATCCGGCAACTGCGGCCCAGATCGTTGCGCAGCAGATCGACAATCATCAGGTTTTCCGCGCGGTCCTTGGGGCTCGCCAACAGCTCTTCGGCATAGGCCTTGTCCTCGGCCGCATCACGACCGCGCGGACGCGTGCCTTTGATCGGCCGGGTTTCGACCTGACCCTCGCTGACCTTGACGAAGCGCTCCGGGGACAAACTCAGGATCGCCTCGCCATCCGGTAAAGCAATAAACCCGGAAAACGGCGTCGGGCACGCCGCACGCAATGCGCAATACGCCGCCCACGGGTCGCCCTGGCAAGTGGCCTGAAAGCGCTGGGCGAAGTTGACCTGATAACAATCGCCAGCCTGGATATATGCCTGAATGCGCGCGAAAGCGGCGCGGTAATCGTCAGCGTCGAGGTTGGCCCTGAACGCTGTCGTCAGTTGGAATTGCGCTGTATCCAGATTGATGGGTTGCCTGAACAATTCCAGCAATCGCTGCTCTTCAGCGGGGGCCAGCGAGGGATGGCACATCAGTTGGGTGGTCCGCGCCTGATGTTCGGTGATGACCGCCCAGGCATACAGCCCAAGGCGGGCGTCGGGCAATTGCAGATCATCGACCGCATGCTCGGGTTGCGGCTCCAGACGGCGACCGAAGTCATACCCGAGGTAACCCAGCAGCCCGCCGGCAAAAGGCAATTCACTGCCCGCCGGTAATTGCGCTGGGCCCAGTCGCGCAAGGCTGTCGCGCAGACGCTGAAAAAAACCGTCGCCGCTTTCCTGAGGTTGCGCTTCCAGTTGCTCCAGCGGCCAGGCGCTGAACACGTCAAACCTGCCTCGCTCGGCGCTCGGGCGACCGCTGTCCAGCAGGATGGCGCCGGGGGCGTGACGGATTCTGGCGAAGTCGTTGGCTGGGTTTGCTGAATAAGGCAATGGGTGGAGCGAGCAGGTCGGCATTCGCGCAAGTCAGTCTCAGTGTGAGGTCGGCGATTGTAGTCCTGCGCGCCGCAGCCTCCTAGGGGGGATATTGCCTGCAATCGCGGAAAAGCACAGGGCTACCCACCGATCAGAGCAACCCCGAATGAACCCGGTTCGAAATAATAAAAAACACTTTTACTTCGAATGCTTTTAAACAAGAAGTTGCCGTTATTTTATTAAACTGGTTCTGCTTACATATTGATCCATGTTTATTCTGGTTCGCGATAAAAGTGACTCTTATTCTTTCGAACTGATTGGACTTGTGCAGCAATCACAATCTGTAGGTATCAGCCAGATACTACAATTGCTTAGGAATAGTCCTACAGCACCATAGGTTTTATATTGCTAGTCTTCGCCGCCATTCGTACAGCCGGTGCGAATGACTACCCTATTTTACTCAATGGAAATCACAATGAATTTCACTAACAGTTATCTGTTAACTCCGCTGACAAAGGCGTTGAGGTTGTTGCCCTATGCACCGCTGATGCTGGTTTGCTGCCAGGCTCAAGCGGCTTTTGAAGAAACTGTCATCGGTGAAACAAGGAACATCGACGGGTCGACCATGACCAATAATTGGGCGGTGTCGGAGGGTGGCACGTTGAACGCCACGGGCGCGCGTACCGGCTACATAGATGTCAGCAGAAGTAACCTGAATCTGACGGGCACCACGGTTAACGGCATCAACGGCTCGGGTGTAGGCATATCCCTGCTGTTCAGTAATGCAACGATAGTTGGCAGCAGTATCACCGGCGGCGAAACCGGAATGCGTATCGCGGGCGGCAAGACCGTGATAACCGGGAGTACAGTCAATGGAACTGATTTCGGTATCGATCTGCGCACCGGCACGAGCGCGGGAACTAACCCTGATCTCACATTGGTGGGAAGTCAGGTCAACGGAACGGGGCCGACAGGCGTCGGCCTTCATATGTTTGGCGGTATCGTACGGGCTACCGAGGGTACAGTTATTCAAGGGACGCAAAATGGCATTACTGTCAGCCAGGGGCTTTTTGGTGAAACGCCGACCATCGACCTCGACAACAGTCGGGTAGAGGGACAAACCGGATCTGCCATTGTTGTGAACGCACCTATTGGGGAAGCCAACTTTACCCAGATCAACGTGAACAATGGTTCGACCCTGGTTGGAGGCAACGGCACTGTCCTGGAAGTAAACGGTGCCAAGGGAAAGATGAATGTGAGTAACAGTGCACTCACAGGCAATATTCAGGTTCGCGACAGTGGCGCTATGGACCTTGATTTGAACCAAAGTCGGTTGACCGGTGATATCAGCGCCGAGGCGGGTAGTACCGTCAACGTGGCACTGAACAATCAGTCGGTGTTTACCGGTCGCCTGCAGAACGTCAACAGCCTGGCCGTAAACAGTGCGGCGCAATGGGTGATGGTCGAGGACTCCAGTGTCGCCAACCTGAACATGAATGGCGGCGCGATCAAGATGGGCGCGCCGGACGCTTTTTATAAGTTGTCGGTGGAGAATCTGTCGGGTAACGGCACCTTCGTCATGGACGCCGATTTCTCACAGGGCAAGGTTGATTTTCTCGATGTGACCGGGACGGCGTCCGGCAACCACTCATTGCTGGTTGGCGCAACCGGCGCAGATCCGGTTGCCGATTCAAGCCTGCATGTGGTTCACACCGCCGCAGGGGACGCGAAGTTTTCCTTGCTGAACGGGCCGGTGGATATGGGCACTTATTCCTACGAGCTCAGCCAGCAAAATGGCAATGACTGGTACCTGATCAATACCGGGAAAGTCAGCGCAGGCACCAGTGCCGTGCTGGCACTGTTCAATACCGCTCCGACGGTCTGGTATGGCGAGTTGTCGACCTTGCGCAGCCGCATGGGTGAACTGCGCATCAACGGTGCACAACCGGGTGGCTGGATTCGCACCTACGGCAACAAGTTCGATGCCAAGGCCGCGTCCGGTGTTGGTTATCAACAGACCCAGCAGGGCATTTCGTTCGGTGCCGATGCGCCGCTGCCGATTGGCGATGGCCAGTGGCTGGTGGGTCTGCTGGGCGGCTACAGCAAGTCGGACCTTGATCTGGATCGCGGCACTTCCGGCAAAGTGAGCAGCTACTACCTCGGCGCATATACCACCTGGCTGGATCAGGACAGCGGCTATTACTTCGATGGTGTGCTGAAGTTCAACCGATTCCGTAACGAAGCCGATGTCAGCTTGAGCGACGGCACAGAATCCAAGGGCGACTACGACAATAGCGGGGTGGGTGCTTCCCTGGAGTTCGGCAAGCACATCAAACTGGATAACGGTTACTTCGTGGAACCCTACACACAGCTATCGGGCGTGGTCATCCAGGGCAAGGATTATGATCTGGACAATGGCATGCAGGCCGAAGGCGACCGCACCCGTTCACTGCTGGGTAAACTGGGCACAACGGCGGGGCGCAATTTTGATCTGGGCGAAGGTAAAGTGGTGCAGCCCTATGTAAGAGCCGCCTACGTGCATGAGTTCGCCAAGAACAACGACGTCGAGGTCAACAACAACGTTTTCAACAACGACCTGTCCGGTTCCCGTGGCGAGCTGGGTGCCGGTGTCGCGATGTCAATGTCGGATCGGCTGCAACTGCATGCGGATTTCGAGTACAGCAATGGCGACAAGATTGAACAACCTTGGGGGGCCAATGTGGGGTTGCGTTATAGCTGGTGATTATTAGTAATTAATCTTGAGGGAGGCGAAAGCCTCCTTTTTGCTTTTAAGGGATGTATATCGATTATATGGCACGTTGCTACCTGTTAGTTATGACAGTATCGGCAGGTTTGAATAAGCGCTAAGTTACTTGCGAGTCACGGCATTTTCGGATGTGGTTCTCTAGGTGGATTCTGATTGCCGGACTTTTTTATGGAGCCAGTCGATCAATTAGCATGGAGTTAAAAAATGAACAGTTTCGAAAAAATCAAAGACGGTATTGAACGCCGTCGCGCATACCTGCGCTCAAAGGTTGCAGCGGTGCATGCGCCGGATGCTTCGCAAGATCCAAAGCTGGATCCTGTCATAGTAGAGGTTCTACCTGGATTACCCCAAGGCCTGCTGCACGTATCGAAGCTAGGAGCAGATCTGGATGTGAAAATCCCGTATTGGAATTTCTTGATACCGGCTAACTTTTACGCTGATGTCACTATGCGGATAAAAGACGCCAGCGGTAATGTTGTTTTTTCCGATAAAAAACGTAATAACGGCCCTCTTGTATCTGGCGATTTTCCGTTAGCGCAGAATATTGCAAAGGACAATATTCCACACGAAGGTACGTACACCATCGACTACCTCGTCGAAAGCAATACGGGAAACAACAATGATTCATGGCCTTTTACAATCACCATCGACAGGACTGCCCCCTATTACAACGTTGATCCAGCGCTCGCGTTCCCGGTCGCGCTAGGCGTCCCGGCGACGGTCATTACCGACGCAACATTCGGCGGGGGTGTGACCGAGTTTGTGTGCACATTGCCTGAGTACACCGGCCGTACAGGCGAGGATTATATTGTCGTATTCTGGGGGCCTGGCCTGCCTGAGAATATCAACGACCCGGATCCGGCCTTTGGCCCCGTGGCTGTGCCTGCTGACTTGAAAATCCCGATCCCCAAAACCATCATCGAAAGCAGACCCAATGGCCCGACCTTCGCGGTGTACTTTCTGACCGACAAGGCTGGCAATGTGAGCAGTGTGTCCACACCTGTGCAGGTAGATGTGCAGCTGGGTGCTCTACCTGACGACCTGAAGAACCCCGAAGTCCCATTAGGACCCTTGGTTGATCTGGCCGACGCCCATCTGGGTGTCGTAATAAAGATACCGGCGTACACCAATCCTCAAGGCTCTACGATTCAGGCAGTTTGGGGGGGCACGGATTTGAGCCCCAGAGATCCTGGATCTGATCCTGTCGACGTGTATATCCCTGTTCCCTGGTCCGTCCTGAAGACTGAATACACAGGAGGGCCTGGCGAACAACCGGTTCAGGCAAGTTATCAGGTCAAACGCGGATCGCTGCTATTTCCTCCCAGTGGACCGCTGACCGTAGATGTCACTGTCGATTTCTCGGTAATCGGCCCGCCAAATCCGGATGAGCCCGATCCGGTCAATCCCGATCTGCCAGAAGTACATCTCACCGGTGCCGCTGGTGGGGTGGACAAGCTGACGCCTGCGGACAGGGGTAAGGATGTCCCGGCGACGGTGGAACTATATGCTCCCGTCGCGGCAGGTCAAATTTTGCAGCTATTTTGGGGGACTCAAGTCACGCCTGTCGACGAGTTCACTGTTGTTGGCGAGTCGGCTGGCGATACGATCAGCTTCACTATCCCTTGGACTGACATTGAAGCCCAGGGCAATAACTCTGCCTTGCCTATGTACTACACAATCAACAGCGCTGCGGGGAATAATCCACAGCACTCCAAAAATACGCCCGTTGATGTGGCTGTGCTGGTTGTGGGCTTTGATCCGGTCAGTTTCCCTGATCTTTACGAGGATGCCGGAGGTAATAAGTTTTTGTCTTGTGCGTCTTTATATTCTGAAGATTATAACGATCCACTGGCAAAATTCGGCTTCAGGGTGCGGGTGCCTGGCGATACGGATCTCAAGGTTGGCGATACCTTGGTGGCTGTGTGGCAGGGATATGAGTTTGACGAGACGACGGAAATTCCTGCTACGCGATTCACCCATGATCACGGCGCTCTGAGTGCGGAAGAAGTGGCCAACGGTTTTACATTCCTGGTCGAGCCTTACGCCGCTCATATTCTGCCTATCGGCCAAGGTTATGCGGACGTGACCTATACCGTTATGCCAGCGGGGGGAGGAACTCCCATTCCCGCCGATCCTCTACCGGCAAAACAGTACGTCGACTTAGTGCGTCCTGGTGGTATCACCTGCGAAGTTCCGCCGCCTAAACCATGAAGTGTTAACCAACGACCAAGCTGCATTTCACATCGCTGAAATGCAGTCTGAGCGGTTTTGGGCTTTTTGGTGTCGATCATGAAGAAGGATTTTGTTATGGATAACACAAGAAAACAGGATCTACCGTTACTGGCTCCCCTCGTCACCAAAGCCTTGGACGATATTCCTGGGGGCGATACCAATCTGTTGCCCAAAGATGCATTGCAGGCCGACCTGGAGGTGACCTTTCCGTTATGGGATGGAAGTAGCCCCTTACCAGGGGGGACTGATACAGTCCTGTTAATGTGGGATAACAAAGAGGTTGTGCGCAAATCGTTCTCCACACCGATTGATGTCAGTGAATTATTTGCGCATATTCCCATGGCGGAACTTACCGAAGGTTCCCGCGGGTTATTTTATACAGTCATATTTTCCAGTGGTAATGAAAATAGTTCGGACCCGCCCATCACCGTCACCATCGACAAAACCCGCCCGGAATTGGCCGGCAATAAAGACCCGTTGGTGTTTCCGAACGATCTGATCGGCAACAGGGTCACGGCTCGCTACCTTGAAGATCATGGCAACAAACTGCCTGCGACAGTGCCGACCTACGATCTGCCAAAGCCGGGGGATACGATTTTTCTGTATTGGGAAACCTCGCCGGTGGGCTCCTTGTTGGCGAGTCAGAAAACCTTGACCCAGGCGGATATGAGCCTGGACGTGGTGTTCGACGGCGACATGATCGTCGAAAGGGGCGATGGAGCACGCTATGCAACTTACGAGGTGCAGGATCGCGCCGGCAATCTAAGCGTGTTGTCCCGCGCGCAAACGGTAACTGTCGATGCCCAACCGGTGCCGCTGCTCATGCCTTCGGTCGAGGAATCCGTACCTGCCGGGGGCGGGACCGGCACGCTTGATCCATTGCGCGTCACGGATGGTGCCGTTGTGGTGGTGCCGGAGGAAATCGATCTCCAGCCCACTGACGTGGTCACGGTTTACTGGTCAGGTTTTGTCGCCAGCGCCACTCACGAAACCAGCACGCCCATCGAGGCGGGCGGTTTGAAGTTTGCGATACCGTCCACTGCGATACCCGGCAATATCGGCACGGACAGGCAGGTGGAGGTGTATTACACCGTCACCAGAACGGGACGCAAGGTCGACACCTCTGGAAAATACTCACTGACGATCCTGCCTATTGCCGACGTCAATTTCCCAAAACTGAAGTGCGAACAGGCTATAGGCACCAACCCGCCGACGCTGAGTTTGTCATCGGTTCCCGCCGGCGCCGATTTCAGTATCACGCCCTGGGTGTACGTCAAGGCAGGGCAGAAAATGCACATGTGGGCCCAAGGCGTCGACAAGTCCGGGGTCGATTTGGATTTCGATATCTTCGTTGAGCTGCCGCTGACCCCGGGCGAAGAGAGCAGCGGGGTCAGTGCGGTATTGGTTCGATCATTTCTGGAACAGCTGAAAGTGAATGAACAGTTCTGGGTGGATATTGAAGTGAGTTTTGACGAAGGGGAGAGCTACCTGAATTTTCGACGGGAGAATGTTTTGTTGGTGGAGTGAAAACCTTAGCCCGCTTTGACTTATCAGGCGGGCTTTTCAGTTTAGTGTTCTGATATTTACCATAGTTAATCAAGGTGCTCGAATGGCCCGAAGTTGATTTACAACATTCTTTCCTGCTTTCGTAACTTTCCCGTTTGGTAGTGCTCTACCTTCTGATATGTTAATCAATTGTAGATATTCGTCATCAAGAGGTGTTTGCGGCAGCTGTTTCGGCGCAGATTTACTGCTTACCGTTGTCGTGGTGTGAACCTGCGATGGCGATATCACGGGTCTTGAAGGCAATGACTGCGTTGTTGGTGCGGGCATCGGAGGCGGCGGTGGCGCTGCGTTGGGAACAGGTTTAGGTGGCGGAATGGGCGGAGTTTGAGTTGCTGCATTTACTCCTGGGTATTCAAACATCCTAAGGTCTATAGATTCGCTTTGGCGTCCAGCCACACCTTGTTGAGGCAGTCCCCAGTTTGAGTTCTGGGTGCCAATGCGGTTCTGTGAGGTGGCGAGCGGGTTCTTGAACGGAGGCACTGACGCGTCGAGATCATCAACCTTGTCCCCAAACCCGAATCGACCTGGCAATTTCGAACTCCCCGTCGCAATCGTCGTCATCCCGGCCAGCAACGACACGACCCCCAGCACTGTACTCGTTATGCCCAGTACTTTCTTGGCCTGTTGATCCGGCGTATAGAGGCCAATGCCCCCCGTCACTACTGCTGCAACGCCTGCAGTCTGGGCGACTGCAAACAGCGCGAACTGCGCACTCAATGCAGGCGCGATCAAGCCTCCGGTGGCGACCGTGCCGATGATTCCCAGTACCAGCCCGGCAATGTTGAGCCCAAGGAACAAACCACGTGACATATGCCCGGTCGGATCAATCAACCCGATGGGGTCGCCCAGGCAATAGACATATGGATTGAGCCCGCCGGCGCCAAATGGGCTGAGGCTGTCCGGACTATGGAAGCGCATCAGGGTCGGGTTGTAAGCGCGATAGCCGCTTCCCAGCAAATACCAGCCGCTGATTTCATCCCGCACTTCGCCGTTGAAACCCAGCAGGCTGCGCAGGTCGCTGTCCGGGCTGCGTTCGCCGTAAGCGCTGTACACGGCGGTGCGCAGGTCGGCTTGCTGGCTTTCGCCGAGAATACTTTGCTTGGCGTCACTCATGAACAGCGTGGTCTGTTGAGCATCACCAACGGTCTGCTGGCCCAGGGGTTGCGCGCCGTCATACAGGAAACTGACCGTTTCGCTGCCCTGCACCAGCGTCGCCAAACGGTCGCCTTGATAAAAATGCAGCGTTTCGGCCTGTAGGCCGTTTTGCACGGCGACCAGATGGTTATGTGCGTCATAACGGTATTGCCCGGCCAGGCTGTCCTCGACTGTGGTTACGCTAAGCAGACGGCTCTGGCTATCGTAAGCCAGCTGCTGAGCGTTTTCGTCATGGACCAGATTACCGGCAGCGTCGTAGTCCAGGCTGATACTGGCGGGATAATCGCCGTGACTGTGCTCAATGCTGACCAGCTGCGTTGGATCATCCGCCGCAAAACCAAATGTGGCCTGATCGGTACTGCCGTCGGCAAAAGTGCTGATGACCTGGATGATGTTGTCCAGTGCATCGAAGTCAAAACGTTGTTCGCGGATCGGATTGCCGTAGCGATCCTGCGGCACACGTTCTCCGTCGCAGGTGTGCACATTCAACCGGCCCCGCGTGTCGTATTCAAAGCGTTCATCAAGCAGCGAGCGTGCTTCGGCCTGCAGGTGCCGGGTAAGCAGCTTGCCGTCTTCGCGCCAGGTCTGGCTGATGCGATGAGTTTCGTGACCCTGCAATTCAAGGGTTCTTTCGGTTTCCTGGCCTTGATCGTCGTAGGTCAAAGTGGTTTGCAGCGCGCGGCCAGTAGTCAGGTCCGTGGTGATGGTCCTGTGTAGCTGGCCGAGGCTGGAATACTCGAAGTCGGCTTGCAATTGGCCTTGTTTCACCGACTTGACCCGGCCTTGCGGGTCATACTCATAACGAGTATTCAACCCACCGGCATCCAGCCGATTGATCTGGCGGCCGAAAGTGGAATGGAGGTAGAGCGACTCCCAGGTCTGGCCGCCTTCAGTCCGGCGCTCGCTTTTAAGCTGGCCAGCCAAATCGTAGTCGAACTCGCTGCGGCTGCGGCCGTTTTGCGAGCTGGTCATCGACGCAGTGCGGGCGTCGTAGGTGAAATCGGCCTGTTCGTCGTCGACGACGGTGCGCACCGGTTGATCGGTCAGGCCTAGCCGGTATTCGTATTTGATCGAGCGATTGCCAGGCGTGATGCATTCATCGATCTGCATCTGGCCGCCTATATAGAGATATTGTGTGGTTCGCGGGCCGACTTTGATTTGGGTCTGACGATCCAGGCCGTCAAAGCTTTGCTCCCCGAGCAAGGTCGCAACGGACGCACCGGCGGCCTTGACCCGGATGCTGATCGGCAAGGCATCGCTGCTGTGCCCGGCGTAATCTTTCTCGACCACGGTAAGGTCTGGCAATTTAGTCTTCACGATCCTCGACCAAGGGTCGTAGCTGAACAGCGTGCTGCGCCGCATCCGGTCGATTTCCTGTATGCAGCGCCCCAGGCCGTCGTAGGTGTAATCCTTCTGGCTGAGGGTATTACCCGCTGCATCCAGCGTTTTGCTCCATTCCGGCTTGCCAAAGTTATTGGTCTTGACTTCGCTCATGCCGATGATGAGCGGCGTTGCATCGCCACTTTGAGCCCAGTTGCGCACGGTTTTGCGCACGGGATTGTTTTCGCTGACCTGCGTCACCCCATCCGGCCCGGTCACACTGCGCTGTTCCCCCCAGTCGTCGTATTGATAGGTGCTGGTCAGCGGCAGTTCGCGCAGGGTTTTGCTGATCAGCAGCCAGTCGGAGGTGGTGTCCTCAATCAGCAGGCCACGACTGTCGTATCGGGCGCTGTAGGTTTGCCGATACTCCTCGGGCTGGCTGTCATCGGCGCCTTGACGGTGTTCCGCGATGACCCGATTGGCGCCGTCCATCAAGGTGCGGGTCTTGAGGCCCTTGACGTTGGTCACGGTCTGTTCGGCTTGCTGGTCGTCGCGGGCGCTGAGCACGTAGTCGTAATGGCGGGTGGCTTCGAACTCGGTAGCGGGGGCCACGGTTTCGTCGGTGACCCGGCCCAGCGCGTCGTAGCGGTAGGCGATTTCCACGTCGTTGTCGTCGCGGTTGAGCAGCGGCTGGCCATTGAGTAACGAATGTTCCAGGGTGTAGGACTTTTGCACCGCATCGAAATCGGTGCTCAGGCTGATCACGGTGTGCTGCACGGTTTCCCCGGCGCGGGAGTTTTTGGTGCGCTGGTAGGCGTAGTCGGTGAGGCTCGACTGACCGTTCAGGGTTTGGGTTTCCTGCAGTTTGCGCCCGTGCAGGTAACGGTCGGTGGGCGCGTTGATGTAGGTGAAGGTGGTGCGTTGCAGTTCGGTTTCGATTTCGGTTCCGTCATCATCCTGCACCTGCAACAACGCTTCATCGCTGATGGCCAGCCAGTCGGGGGTGCTGCCCGCGCCGACGCCGGTTTGCAGGGCGTAGCGATACGCGGTGCGCAGCGTCGGGGCCTCGCCAAGGGCGTCGGGGGCCGGGGTCACGGTTTTGTCCTGCAGGTTGCGTTCAAAACCCTGCGGGTCGGGCGGGCAACCGTCGCCGCCGCCGAGCGGGTAATAGCGACTGGTTTCCAGGGTGCCGTCGGGGTTGTGCTGGGTCAGCAGGTTGCCGAAGGTGTCGAAGGTGGTGCGGGTGACTTCTTCATGGGTCTGACTGGACGCGCTCTTGAGGTACCAGATTTTCTGCACCGTGTCGGGCAGCTGGCACTGGGCCGGCTGCTGGGGAAACGCCAGGCCTGGGCTGCCATGGTAGATGGTGCGGGTGCTCAGCACGTTGTCGTTCTGGGTGACGGTTTCGTCGGTCAGCAGGTGAAAGTGATTGAAGGTGCGCGCGGTGGTGCGCAGCGCCTGGTTCTCGACCCAGAGCATTTCCGTGCTGCTGTAGGTGTAGAGCGAATCGGCCTGATACAGGTTGTCCAGGCCATCGTCGTCCCAGACCAGGCCGTTGGCGTTAAACCCGAGAAAATTCTCGCTGGAATAGCTGAAGCGTCGTTCGACGGCCGGCTGGCCGAAGCCGGGCCGCTGTTCATGGCGTTCCACTGTGGGCAGTGGCGGGTAGTGATTTTGCGGGAACTGATGGCCCTGGCTGGCATAGGTGATCAGCTCATGCCCGCCCAGTGGCGTGCGCAGCTCCTTGATGCACAGGTAGTCGTTGACTGGCTCGTAGACAAAGCGCCAGGCGGCCTGATTGTCGGTGGGCAAGGCGATGCTGACCAGTTCGGCGTTGTTCAGGCTCAAAATAAAACTGGCCAACGGCGTGCCGCCCGGTCCTTTATCGGGGTGCAAGTGGACGGCGGTACGCGTGGTGCCGCTGCGCTCGACGCTGAGCAAGGCGCCATAGTCATCGCTGATCCGTTGCAGCAGGGTTTCCCCGGCATACAGGGTGTAAGACAACGCGACCCGATGGCCTTCGGCCGAAAACATCTGCGTGACCCAGGCTTCTTCGCTGCCAGCGGTTTTGCTGAGGATCTCCACCAGGCCGGATTTGTGTACCACGCGGTAACTGCCGTCGGCCTCATAGGCAAAGTGGAAACTGTCGATCTTGCGTTCCGGCACGGTAGGCGCGCTCTGCGGCCCGGCGATACGAAAGGTCTCGCCGGTGGACAGCGAGAGGATCGAGGTCACGGGGTCGAAATGCGACAGGTGCAGGCCCCAGCCTTTGCCAAAGCCGATGTCGCGGCTGCTCATGGGGCTGAAACCCAGGCTGAGCGGCACAATCGGGCCGCACAAGTGATTGGCCTTGAGCTCGGGCAGAGAGATGGCACAGGTGTACTGCCCGGTGCGCGGATCCACCCCGGCCTGCACGAAACTGAGAAAGTTGAAGGCGTTGGAGTGCACGGTTGGGGTGGGCATTGTAAGCTCCTTTAAACCGGGGCCGATCACAGTTTATGTATCGGCCGGCTCTATTCGATTGATTTCGTCTCAGTCGGACACAATGGTCAATTCATTGCGATTCGTTGGCGATTTGAATTGAACCGTAATCCTGTGGGAATTACCGAACTCGTCGATTAATTTCAAGCGCACGGGTTTGGCGAAGTCGGATTCAATAAGATTGTTATAGGCGAAGTTCATACGCCGATGCAGGCTGAGTAATATCCCGCCCTGCGGTACTGTGATCCCACCCAACAAAGTACTGGCAGGCCTGAACTCCAGCGGAATCGTTTGTATAACCACAGTCTCAAATTGAAGTGTATTGCTGCCAGACAACGCAAATCCTGTATAGCTGCCCATTTCTTCCTCGTATTGACGGCTTTCCCATTGCACCATGCTGGAATGCCCCTCAAATTCGAAAGACAGAAAGTCGACAAACTGCTGACCATCTTTTAGCCGTAAGGTGTAATAATCTGTGGTATTAAGTTCGTAATCATCATCGTCACCGCCTTCGACTCTTGGGAGTTTTGTAAACTCAAAATTGTCCAGCGTGTAAGAAGGCGGCACAACAGGCGTTATCTTGATGATGTTGTCTTTTTCTTCAGATCCACCGTCTTGAGTTGAATTAAATTCCGCATAGTCGGCGCGAGTCAGGGCGGCGGCAATCAGTTGTGGTGTTGTGCCGCGGGTCTGGATATACAAGATTACCGAATTATCATTTGCGGCCAGCGGTGCGGGAGCAGCGGGGGGATAATAGCGATAGCCATTATCCGACTTGTTCGCCGCCCACTGTTTGTCCGCTGGGGCATCGTCGGGTATTCCGCTTTCACCCACATAGGGCAAATCATTCAGGCTATCTTTAAAGATCAGCCGCAAACTCGCTTTTTCAGAGGCGGTGAGATCCACCTCTTGACCGTTCTCGTCTAAGGGTTGTACGGAAACCTTGAGCATGACCTGTGCCAGGCCATTGGCAAATAGCGAAGCCGAGCCGGATTGCTCTTCGATCTTGAAATCAACAACCTTAACCCATTGCGCGCGCGGGGCGACCTCGGACAGATGGATGACGCCGTACCCTGATTGAGTGCCGAACTCGCCGGGATCACGGCATCTTACAACGCTGTACGGGAAGGTAATTTCCTCAGGGGCCGTAAATGTACCTGAGGTGGTGTCAACACTGCCATCGCCGACCTCCACGTTCCAGGCCAGGCTTTGCGGCGCATTGCTCGTACTGGAATTGGACAACGTCAATGAGGCCAATGGCGCCAGTCCAGGATGAAACGCCGGCTGGACATCTACTGGCATGACACCGTTGACTAACAACACAATCCCTGTGCATTTCTGTTGGGTTACGGTGTCGACGGCCTCGACCGTGACCGGGTTGAATATCCCGTCCGGTGGCAAAGTGGGTGGCATATAGGTTGCCTGTTGGCCGGTTCCAGTAAGGGTTCCCAGACCGTCAGGCAAGGGTGTCCACGTAATGGGATTATCGGTCAGCGATGAGACCCGGAACATAAATGGTACTGGCGAATAGCGCAGGTCTATGGCATGCATGGCGGGGGCCATTGCCATTGAACTGGCAACGATGACCACCATTGCCGAAGCGGTGACTTCCTGTTGGGTGTCCGGGTCCGTATAACTGGCGGTTACTATATTGCGGGTGGCCTTGTCCTCAAGTTGCCCCAGGGATGGCGCGGTGTAAACGCCGTCCTGGGTGATATCCCCTTTGGAACGGGCGCCATCGATATCCCGAACATCCCAGGTTATATCCGCAGCCCTTGCCCGGTAGCGCAGCTCAACAATCTCAAACTGTAGCACCGCGCCAGTTTGTACCGTGGTATAGAGCGGCTTGAGGCTGAATGAACTCAGGCCTGGATCAATTTCACCGAACAGGGCGAGATCGCCGGGTAGGTAGGCCTCTTTCATAATCAGAGCGTTATTTTCCGGGAATAACAGGTGGTTGATGGCGAAGAAGTTTATTTCCGGGATGTCTATGCTCTCAAATAAAATCTCTATGCTATTCATTATCTCCGATAATTTTTGACGGGCACGATTTCTGAGCTCTTCGGGCGCGCCCCCAATCGGGGCAAAATTAATCGAAGCCTCGAAATTAATAATGGAATCAGTCGATTTAATAAAGCGCAGGATATTTTCGTTGGAATCAAGAATGTTATCAAATACAAGTTCCATGTTGAAGGTAAGTTTAACCCCTACATTTTCATGATCATCAGGCCAACCAGTTACGTCGTTCCAAAATTCAAAAACCTCATCTTGAGCTCCTTTCCAGATGATCGTCAGCCTGTAATCATTCGTTAGCGAAAGAGATAATTGCGTTGCGAAGCTTATCGCCAGGTCATCTTTTTTGAAATGATAGTGGAAAGACCCGGCATCATAATGAATGTCCATGGGTTCGACATCATAGCTGCCCGATTTCGCCACCAGCAAATAATCACCGATCACTCCCGAATCATCCTTGACCTCAAAACTCAGCCCACGCCCAATATGAGTGCTTATATAAGGCGCAATGTACCAATGAAACATGGCCTGGCGCGAGAGCAACAGCGAGCCGGAATACATCGAGCGATCCTCGCCCGGTATTTTATCGTCTGGAATAAAGAAAGGCATTCCGCTGTCATCTTCCGGCAGAATTCCGTTATATAAATTGTTCTTGGTCCTGACAAACAGAACGACGGCGCCATCGCCGTAAGTATCGGCCTTGATGTCTTTTCCGCCTGGAGCAGCCTGAGTCAGGATATAGAAATCCTTGGGTGCCAGGAGATCATCCTCGTTGAGGTCCAGGATTCCCAGACTATAAATTTGCTGTTCCACCGGTAATGCGTCGAACTGTGTCTGGAAGAAATTACCGATCAGGGTTTCGCTGATACCCGACTCAATCAGATTGCTGGTGAACTCCGTGGCCTCCGAGAGATTCAGAACCACTTCCGATTTTTTGTTGATCGTGCCCACTACCTTCCTGAGTTCAATGTCGGCCTCCAACCAATAACCGTGTTGTTCAGAAATATTGAAGCTGGAGATCGCGCGCGAAGGACTGCCAGGAGGCTCATCGAGATGGGTGACGGTGCCGCCGACAATGTCCATGTGCAAGCGGGCCATGGCGTCTGACAGCGAGGCATTTTCAAAGGAAAGCCGAGGCTCACTGAGAATGAGCCCGCTGAGTTCGACGGTTTCATTACCCTCCAGGCTTATTTTCCCTCTGATGGCGGGAAGGAAACTCTCGGTGGTAAAGCGCGCGATATGTTGCTGGGCAAGAAGGTGGTTGACCTTGGTGCGGTTGAACGAAACGATCGCGCCCCAGCCCAGGGTGTTGGCGCGGCCTTTCATGGTCTGTAAAAGATATTCCTTTGAGTTTGCCATTTCACACCTCTTCAACTTGATTTTGGCGACCTCGCTGCACCGAGACCGCAAGCCTTCAGGGAGGGTTTTGATCAGAGCGCCTCAGCTATAAGCGCTAGCCAGATCGGGGTACGCCGCCAAAGGCAGGGGCAGGATGGTGTATCCATAGTTAGTTTTTGTCGGCCCTCCGGGGAAATCAGGCTGCGTTTCGAACGCACAGGTCACTATCGCGTACCCCGGTTGTTGTTGCTCCGGTTCGGTATACAGGCCTTTGGCATCCACTGAACCCGTCCCTGCCAGCAACACCCACGTCAAACGCTCATGAGGAATAGAGATGGGGCCGTCATCGTATTCGACCATGAACTGCAGCTGTGCCTTACCTGCCAATGCATCCTCGAGATCAACCTCTACCTGTCCACCCAGTGTTTTGTTGATGATCAGAATATGTGCCTCGCCCACGTTGGTCTGGTCATCAGTGACCTGAATATGATCAAGGATGAACATGGCAGTGCCTGACGCGGCTGGGGCGGTGTAGGTGCTCTCTTTACCTGTGACAGGCTCCAGATTACCGCCCTGACCAGGAGCCACCAGCGCCCAGCTCAACGGACGGTCGTCCAGCGTCCCTGCGCTGAGGTCGACGGGTTTTCCGGGAGCCAGAACGTGTAAAAGGGGATTCACGGAAATTACACTGCGGACAATCGAAACCACGGCCGAGGATGAAACTGCCTGGTTATTCACCGTGCCCGTGGCGGTCACGATGACCTGCTGGGCTTCCATGCCGGCCATTTCATCAGTGGACGGCGCGGTGTAGGTGCCATCGCCATTGGCACTGAAGGCGCCAATAGGCCCTGTAGTATCCCCGGGCAGAGCGCGACGCTCCCATTTTAGGTCAGGAACGACCGGATCGGTGGTGAACTTATGGCTCGTGCCAGCGTTCAGTATCGGGCTTTCCGGAGTAATGACAAAGCTTGTCAGCGAAGGGTTAACGTTGCCGAAAACAGCCAGATCGCCGGGGACGTGGGCGTCGGTGAGGACCATTGAGTTGAGGTCGGGGAAGAGCAGGTTTTGCAGGAGGAAGGTGTCGATGTCGGGAAGTTTGATGGAAGCTATTTCGTTAAAAAAATGCTCCTCCAAACGGGTTAGAGTCTCAGCTCGGAATTCATTTTTGTTGGCCTCGTTTAGATTTCCCGTCCAGGTGAAATCCGGGATAACGACCGAGTCAACGTACTGCTCCCTATCTGTACTAAAGCTAACTACGCCACTGGATGGATCTATGCCTGGAATCATCATTACTTTGGCTTGCATGATAATTCGGATCGGCCCATCGAACCATTCATATGGTGTGCCAAGATGGAACAATGTTTGATCCCATCGCTGGTTACTTTCCGCACTCCAGGTTATAAGTAGGGCATCCCAGTTGGGCCTGATAACTAGCCCGGGCATATCATCAATAGCACTTACGTTAAGCCTGGCCGGAGTTAAATATGGGGTCAGGAGACTGTAGCTGTAAGGGGGGATTGTAGTGACAAAACCCTCAGCAGGATCGACACCCCATTCAAATGCTCCTGATTTACCTTGTAAATTTGAATGAAGAGGGTTGCCTTCCGGGTCAGTGGGACTTACGATCTCATAGATAATTTTTGTTTTGTTGAGCGTTGGCATGATTATTTTGCCGAACAACACTTTATTTGAAAGCAACACCGCACTCGAATATTTAGTCCCATTTTCATCGTTAGGGATCATATACTCAAAATCGCCATCTGCCGCCGGAACGCCACCGTTAGCCCCCCCCTCGAGGGTAACAAATAGAACCACAGCCCCGTCGCCGTAATTGGGGGCGCTACGAATTTTAGCGCCAGGCGCTGCCTGTGTGTGTACTTTGAAAAACTTCGGTTTCAGGCTGGAGTCTGCTTGCGTGCTTAAAGTACCCAGTGTGTAAATCTGCAGCTCCGGATTTTCTTCGAATTTCTTCCTGAAAAACGCTTCCGCATTGGCGAGGCTGTAAGCATCGGAAAACAAATCCGTATTGAATTTATCCATCTGGGACAAATCTATTGTCACTTTGCCGACTTCGCCAACCACACCGGGTGCGTCTTTGAGCGTCACGTCCAGCCATAATCTGGGGCCTGCGGCACCATTGGGGCGCATGATTGAATGGATAGCCTTGAAGCCGCCTACAGGCGCGCTCTTTAGTATCGCCAGTCCCGCGGTTATCGGCAGTGTTACTTTGGCGTGGGATTCTGTGAGGTTGGCATTTTCAAAGGACAGCCTTGGTATACCCAGCTGAATGCCAAAGAATTTTAGTTTCGAACCCTCCTCCGATTCAATTTCTCCGTCGATGGGTCGCATATAATTTTCTGCGGTAAGCTTCTGGATGTATTGCTGCATCATCAAGGCATTGGCGCGACCACGGTTATAAACCACCACCGCATCCCAGTTGAGCGTACTTGGTTTTACGTTAAGTAACTGAAGCAACTCTTCCTTGGGATGGCCGCTCGCGATGGCTTGCGCGCCGGAATTTTTTTCGTTATCCATGATTTGATGCCTCGTTAGTGTGACACGCTATAGCGGTTGGCTATAACGAGATGCCAACATTGCTGGGCAATGGTACGACGGGCTAGAGGGTTGCTCCGCCAATCCACGGCCGGATGTGGCTTCATTCTTACCTGAGCATCGCGCGCTCGCATACTAGTAGAACTGCTAGGTTGTAAAAGCCGATTAATGTGCTAGCAAACCATGCCGTGCCTGGTCTGACGCGACATACGCCTGTTTAAAGCTTTTGGAAACTAGCAAAAGTACTAGGTTGTACGTCCGGCGATAGGTGCTAGTGTTTGAAGGACGTTGAAGAAACAGTGATTGCGGGGTAATCAAAAAGCTGGTTCCGCCCGCCCCATGCTGCCCGGAGAAATAAAATGACCCCTGTTGATTCCAAAAAGAAACTTGTAATGGTCGGGTGGCTGCTCTGTGCCTTGATCGTGGGCGGGCTGTTCTATGCAGCTTTTGCCGGCGAGTCCGAGTCATCAACTCCGTCAAAACAATCGCGGGAATATGAAGGGCAATTGATCATTTTCAATAAAAAAGAAAATGACGGCAGTTATCCGAATATTAACTGCACCCTGCCTTTTGTCAGCTCGCAAGTTGATTTTCAAGATAACTCTCATGGGTGCAGGAATGACGATGCCTATGCTTTCAAGCTGGAAGAAGTTCCGTCTGCGACATTTTTTACGCTCACCGATTCGCCCGATTGTACTGAAACGGGGAATTTTTATTATCGCTTCAAGACGATAAAGCATCCGACGACTATGGAGGTTCCAATGGACATCGAAACCGCGGGCCAAAAAGCCGTCGGTTCAGTTGTCGTACCGGGTGTTTTGTTGATTGCCAGTAGAACCGCCGGGCAAGTCGGCGGCAAGCTTTCTTGCGTCAAAATCGAGCGCTCGGCGGTTCCATCGCCTTGACCTGACAAATTTATCAGCTGGAGACCTTCACAATGCCCACCCCAACCGTGCACTCCAACGCCTTCAACTTTCTCAGTTTCGTGCAGGCCGGGGTGGATCCGCGCACCGGGCAGTACACCTGTGCCATCTCTCTGCCCGAACTCAAGGCCAATCACTTGTGCGGTCCGATTGTGCCGCTCAGCCTGGGTTTCAGCCCCATGAGCAGCCGCGACATCGGCTTTGGCAAAGGCTGGGGCCTGCACCTGTCGCATTTCGATCCGGTGACCTCGATCCTCTCGCTGTCCACCGGCGAGACCTTTCGTATCGCCGGGCCGCAGAGCGCGCCTACCGTGCCGGAACGCAAGATCGACAGTTTCCACTTTGCCTATGAGGCCGACGGCAGCTACCGCGTGGTACACAAATCCGGCCTGGTGGAGATCCTCAGCAAAACCGCTGGCAGCGAAGAAGCCTGGGTCACGCAGATGTTTTCGGCCGAAGGCCATCGGGTCGCGTTGGCGTACACCCTGTATGCCGGTGAAGCCCTGCTGCAACGGATCAGCGATGACTATGGCGCCTTGCTCAGCGTCGAGCGCAGCGGCACCACGCGTACCGCCGTCCACTTGCACCCCGATAAAGGACCGGGCGGCACGCCGTTGGCC
>Ga0247814_10000756_pt1 | contig 23006 bp, 19 predicted proteins | sample UWRJL179409R1_FD_179947 | JGI IMG/M metagenome (GOLD analysis project Ga0247814, IMG submission 179947) | Plant litter microbial communities from Arlington Agricultural Research Station in Wisconsin, United States - UWRJ-L179-409R-1 | ecosystem: Environmental > Terrestrial > Plant litter >... | reverse complement strand
TAAAGACGAGAAAGAACGTCCCTTTGTTACCTTTACACAGATAGATACTGATCTGGAGCTTTATATTCCGGACGACTATGTAACGAATATCACGGAACGGTATAACCTCTATACGGAACTATCCAAACTGGATGATGAAAAGCAGCTGGAAGCCTTCGAAACGTCATTAAAAGACAGGTTCGGCAATGTCCCTAAACCCGTTAAAACGATGTTGAAAGTACTGCGCCTGCAATGGTCGGCCAAAAGACTGGGCTTTGAAAAGCTGAGCTTTAAAAAAGGGGTGCTGAGAGGTTATTTTATCTCCAATAAACAATCCAATTTCTTCGACTCGCCTATGTTTGGTAAAATACTGGCATTTGCACAGCAACATCCGCGGATGTGTAACCTCAAAGAAGTCAAAGATACTTTAAGAATAGCTTTTGAAAATCTGAATACGGTAGATGAAGCAATAGAAATGTTAGAAATGATCGCCCAATAAGCTCTTACATGAATCCACAGCTGTTAAATGACCTGGTGACCTTCCAGATGCCTTTTGGTAAATATAAAGGCAAATTAATCTGTGACCTCCCGGAAACTTACCTGGTCTGGTTTCACAGTAAAGGTTTCCCTCCGGGTAAATTGGGAGAGTTACTAGGCACCATGTATGAAATCAGACTGAACGGATTGGAATACCTGTTAAAACCTTTAAGAAATAACAGGTAAACAAGCCGCTAAGACAAAATCAGATACAGATAAGCATAAACTACCGGTGCAGCGATTAATAAGCCGTCAAAACGGTCTAATAAGCCTCCATGTCCAGGTAGTATATTGCCAGAATCTTTTGCATTTAAACTTCTTTTCAGCATCGATTCTACCAGGTCTCCCAATGTTCCAAAACTAACCACCAGGATAGACATTCCAGCCCATATCATCGGGGAAATCTCTTTAAAGAAAGTGGAGATAATGAATGAAACCAATAAACTGGTCAGCATTCCTCCAAAAAAGCCCTCCCATGTTTTTTTAGGTGAATGGCGTTCGAAAAGCTTATGGCTTCCTAATTTCCTGCCAAATAGATAGGCACCGGTATCATTAGCCCAAAGCAAGAGCAGGAAAGCCAATGGCAAATGAAAATTATAAGTTGTCCAGCTGTTTAAAAAACCCAGAGAATAGAAAAAACAGAAGGGTATAGTCACGTAAATAAAGCCTACAAAAGTGTAGGAGATATTTGCAAAGGGAATTTTGTCTTTTTTATACAATTCTCCCACAAAAACAGAGAAAATCAATGGAATCAGTATCAATAAATATTTTGTTTCAAACTGCAGAAAATGATAACCTGCGGTGACCAGGAATATCAATGCACCTACTGCTAAAGCAATATTACGGTGTGGCCTGATGCCGGATGTTTTAATCAGTTTATAAAATTCTGCCAGACTAAAAACGCTCAGCAGCAGGTAAAAAGCAGTGAAAGTATAAGCTCCAAGAAACATGGAGCCCAACATCACTATCGTAAAAAAGAATGCCGTTATTGCTCTGGTTTTCATTCTGAATCAGAAGATTGAATAAATGCTTCTGCCTTTTCTACGTCTTTTTTATTGACCAATACTTCAATTACGCCAAATGTCTGATAAGAAGAATCCTTTTTATTCATTATTACCGCAGCGATATCATTTTCAATTAATCCCTGTTTAATAATTTCTGCTGTTACAGGGTTTTCTGTCGTGTAAACTTTAGTCCAGTTGGTTTCCATTCGTTTTTTTCTTTAAGTATTGGAATAAAAATATGGTCAAAATTAAGCTAATTAAATAACCATACCATTTAAAATTTGTAGAATTATCTGCTTCTGACAGCGGTATATGATGCAATTGCAAATACCATGCTACACAAACAGCGTAGGCATTGTTTAAAAAGTGAGCGAGCATCGCATACCACAAGCTACCTGTCCACAGGTAAATATAACCAAAAGCGGCACCTAATATCAATCTTGGGAAAAAACCAAAAAACTGCATGTGTATGGCGCTGAATATAAAGGCCGACACCCATATGGCTACATGAGGATTGTTAAACATTTTTTGAAATGAGCGCTGCACACCTCCGCGAAATAAAAGTTCTTCACTGATGGCTGGTAATAACGCAATCATTCCAATATTGATTAAAAAGTCCCAAACATCTTTTATGGTGAGTAATAAAACCGTCATTTTCATGGCCGCATCTTCTTTTTCTCTCATCCAGTTTTCTACTGGCTTCAGAAATTCTGGCAATACCATTTTCTGATTAGCCACACTTAACCATTCCATCAGCGGAAGGGAGCAGGCCATGATCAAGAATACAATCAGTAGGGTGAAGAGCTGCGGTTTTTTAAAACCATAAAACACCTTGATTTTAGTCCTTTCTGTGATAGCCAGCAATACAGGAGGCAATAAAAACATAAAAACCGTGGTAATGACCTGCGCAGCTTTTAATCCGGAAATATAATGAGGATCATCACCGGCAAGGGCAAGCGGATTATTGAAAATTTCCATTCCATACATCCCGAATAATACCGCAAAACTTAATATAGTACCTGCAATCAATCCTGCAAGTACATAGGAAGCCAGGATAAGTAACTGTATATAAGCACTATTTTCTGTGCGCTTTGCTGGAATAAAATTCATTATTGAGGATTTTTGTACCTTTGTACTTTAAAATTTGTTTGAAGATAGAAAAATGTCTGTAAAGATAGGAAATATAGATTTGGGAGACTTCCCATTATTGCTCGCACCGATGGAAGATGTAAGCGATCCACCATTCCGTTTTGTATGTAAACAAAGCGGGGTAGATATGATGTATACTGAATTTATTTCTTCAGAAGGACTCATCAGGGATGCCGCTAAAAGTCGCCAGAAACTGGATATTTTTGAATACGAACGTCCAATCGGAATCCAGATTTTTGGTAGTGATATCCAATCCATGCGGGAAGCTACAGAAATTGCTACACTGGCCGGTCCAGATCTGATCGATATCAATTATGGCTGCCCTGTTAAACAGGTGGCCTGTAAGGGTGCAGGCTCTGCATTGCTTCAGGATATAGATAAGATGGTTAAAATGACTGAGGCAGTGGTAAAAGCGACACATTTACCAGTTACCGTTAAAACACGTTTGGGTTGGGATGACAATACCAAAAATGTAGATATTGTAGCTGAAAGACTACAAGACATTGGTATTCAGGCTTTGACTATTCATGGCAGAACCAGGTCGCAGATGTATAAAGGTGAGGCCGACTGGCGCATGATCCGTGAGATCAAAAGAAATCCAAGGATCAAGATTCCGATTTTCGGCAATGGCGATATAGATAGTCCACAAAAGGCACTGGACTGGCGCAGGGAATTCGAAGTAGATGGAATTATGATTGGACGGGCAGCTATTGGTTATCCGTGGATATTCAGAGAAATCAATCATTTCTTCAAAACAGGCGAAAAACTGGCTGGCCCTACTTTACAGGAAAGAGTTGCAGCCTGCAGAATACATTTAGATAAATCTATTGCCTGGAAAGGTCCGAAAGTAGGTATTTTTGAAATGAGACGTCATTATGCGAATTATTTTAAAGGACTGCCAGACTTTAAACCTTACCGTATGTTACTCGTCAAAGAAGACAATATTGAAATTATTCACAGCATTTTAGACGAAGTGTCAGATAAATATCAGTACATTCAAATTGAAAGCGAAGTGGCTTGATTTTTGAAAAATACAATCCATAATTATTTTACAATGGTTACAGCGATTACAGAAGGCATAAAAATATCAGTAGATACAGTTTATCAGGATGAATATTCAAACCCTGAGAAAGAACATTTCATGTTCGCATACCAGATCACTGTAGAAAATTTAACAGAATATACTATTCAGCTCATGCGTCGTCAGTGGTTCATCTTTGATTCCAATGGCACGCAGAGAGAAGTAGAAGGTGAAGGCGTTGTTGGTTTACAGCCGGTCATAGAATCCGGTGAAAGCTATTCTTATGTTTCGGGATGTAACCTGACTACAGATATGGGCGCTATGAGCGGCAGTTACCTGATGCACAGATTGGCCGATGATATAGATTTTACTGTAAATATTCCTGAATTTCAGCTGATTGTTCCTTACAGATTAAATTAATCTCTATTTCTGCCGAACAACATTGATGCGTAATACAACAGGTTAGATAAGGCGCCTAAGGCGGCCACTACATAAGTCATCGCTGCCCACCATAATGCGTCTTTAGCCTGCGCATTTTCTTCTTCCGTATACATGACCTTATGGTTATTCTTTAACCAGATCAATGCTCTTTTACTGGCATCAAATTCAACCGGCAGCGTAATAAAACTGAAAATAGTGATAATGGCCAGACCAATTACACCAATACCCAGCACAATAGGATTACCAGTAAATCCTATCAGTAGAATCCCAATAATTAATACCCATTGCAATAAATTAGAAGAGATGCTAACAACTGGCACCATGCTGCTCCTGAATTGCAGCCAATGGTAAGATTTAGTATGCTGCACAGCATGTCCGCATTCATGCGCGGCTACGGCTGCGGCGGCTACACTTCGCCCATAATAAACATCAGTGCTTAAATTAACTGTTTTATCTTCAGGATTATAGTGATCAGTCAATTGACCATCAGCATTCATCACACGTACATCGTATATTCCGTTATCATGCAGCATTTTTTCTGCAACTTCTTTACCGGAAAACCCGGAATTCAGTTGCATTTCAGCATATTTGGAAAACTTACTTCTGAATTTCCATTGAACAAACATGCTGATGATCAGCATTGGAATTATAAAAAACAAATAGGCTCCCATCTTTTAAGTATAACTTTCCTGATTCCCATAAATCAAAAATTGTTCCTAATCAACCATATTATTGGCCAAAAATTGAAAAGACATGTTTATGGGCCTTCAGTCCACTTTTTAAAATGGGAGGCGCCCCTAATTGTGCACAATTCAATTTCCCCAATTTGCGAATTATCACAGAATGTACTCAAAAGAGAACCCCCAGCTCCATTAAATACATACTAACAAATTTGTTAAAATGATTTATAATATAGATTTTTGATAAAAATATTAGCAAATGGATATCCTTTTTAGTGCTTTACTCGCTGTAGTTATTCTTCTTCTCCTTTTGATTGTCTTTAAAAAATCTGCCAAACAAACAGACCTTTATCCTTTGCTGGAATTGAAAGAAACTGAACATCAGAAAACCTTATCCATTTACAAAGAAGAAAAACAAAGACTGGAAGATGAACTCGTAGATCTCAGAATGGGATTTATGAATGAACGAACTCGGGCCATAAAAGCAGAGGAAGTCCTCAATGCACAACTCAAAAGACAACTGGAACAGGAAAAATATATTGCTGAACTTCAGCAGAAATTCCAGCTGGAATTCGAAAATATTGCCAATAAAGTTTTGGATGAAAAAACTTCAAAATTTACAGAACAAAATAAGGTAAACCTCGACATCATTTTAAGCCCGCTGAAGGAAAATATAAAAGCTTTCGAGGCAAAGGTAGACCGGGTCTATAAAAGTGAGTCTGACGAGCGCAATATACTCAAGGGAGTAATTTCTCAGCTGATGGTACAGAGTAAGCAGATCCAGGAAGATGCAAATAACCTTACAAAGGCTCTAAAAGGCGACAGTAAAAAACAGGGAAACTGGGGTGAAGTAATTTTAGAGCGGATACTGGAACGTTCAGGACTGGTAAAAGACCAGGAATACCGTATTCAGTCCAGTTTTAATAGTTTCAGCGGAAACAGGTTACAGCCAGATGTGATTATTGACCTTCCTGATGATAAACACATTGTAATTGATTCAAAAGTTTCTTTGATTGCTTATGAAAGATCGGTCACTGCGGAAACGGATGAAGAAACACAGGTATATATCAAACAGCATTTACTTTCACTGAAAAACCATATACAGGAATTGGCTGCAAAAAATTATCAGTCACTTTACCAGATTAATTCTCCGGATTTTGTACTGCTTTTTATTCCTATAGAATCTTCTTTTGGGATTGCCGTACAGAAAGATGCAGAGCTCTTTAATTATGCCTGGGACAGGAAGGTGGTTATGGTCAGTCCATCTACACTTCTCGCAACGCTGCGGACGATTTCCAGTATCTGGAAACAGGAGAGACAAAACAGGAATGTACTCGAAATTGCCCGTTTGAGTGGCAGCATGTATGATAAATTTGTAGGTTTTGTGACTGATATGGAAAATATCGGCCGGAATATCAGGCAGAGTCAGGATGCATACGATAAAGCTTTGGGCAAGCTTTCCACCGGTACCGGGAACCTGGCTAATACTTCAGAAAAAATTAAAAAGCTGGGTGCAAAAACTACGAAACAGATTGATCATAAATTTTTGGACCCGGCTTTATTAGATGATGAAAGCTTATAATTTAAAAGCGTTCCATCCCTGTGCTTTCAATTCATGTACTACATTCGATTTTGAAACCATTTTACAGCCAGAAGCTTTATCAGTGATATGACCGATTACGCTGATGTCTACATCATGTTTTAATTTGGTATAATCTTCCTGTTTGATCGTGAACATTAATTCATAATCTTCTCCGCCATTTAATGCGCAAACAGTTGGATCAAGTCCTAATTCCCTTGCTGTTTCATAAGTCATCGGATCAATGGGTAATTTATCTTCATACAGCGTGCAGCCCTTTTCAGATTGCTTGCAGATATGCATAATTTCCGATGCCAGTCCGTCAGAAACATCAATCATTGAAGTCGGAACAATTTTCATTTGTGCCAGCAAATCAACGATATCCCTTCTGCCTTCGGGCTTAAGCTGCCGCTCAATAATATAATCTTTTCCTTCCAGATCAGGCTGAATATTTGGGTTTTCCAGGAAAATCTGTTTTTCACGCTCCAGAATCTGCAGTCCTACATAAGCACCACCTAAATCTCCTGAAACACACAATAGATCACCTTCCTGAGCACCATTTCTGTAACAGATATCTTTTTTGTCTGCATAACCGATACTGGTTACACTGATCACTAATCCCTGTTTACTCGAAGATGTATCACCACCAATCAGGTCTATATTGAATTTATTACAAGCCAGTTCTACCCCTTTGTAAATTTCTTCAACAGCTTCCAGCGGAAATTTGCTCGACAAGCCAATAGAAAATGTAATCTGGGTAGCCACCCCATTCATCGCATAAATATCGCTTAGATTGACCTGAACAGCCTTATAACCTAAATGCATTAAGGGCACATAGGCTAAATCAAAATGGATTCCTTCCAGCAATAAATCTGTAGAAATCAACATTTCCTTATCACCGAAATTTAGGACTGCAGCATCATCACCAATCCCTTTAACACTACTGTCGTGTCTTATTTTAAAATTATCTGTTAAATGCTGAATTAAGCCAAATTCACCTAATTCTGCCAGATCTGTACGCTCTTTGTTCTCAAACATAATTTTATTCTTTAATCATCATCTGCCCTGGTCTATAAACCAAGACTGGCTGATATTTCAAGCATTCTTTCAATCGGTTTCCTTGCTTCCCTGATAATATCAGCTGGCACGGTCACCTCTGGTAAACCATTTTTAATACACAAATACAGTTTTTCCAGTGTATTTCTTTTCATATACGGACAATCGTTGCAAGCGCAGTTATTATTTGGCGGCGCCGGTATAAACGTTTTTGTTGGATTCGCTTTTTCCATCTGGTGGATAATTCCGCTTTCCGTAGCCACAATAAATTCCTTTGCGTTACTTTTTGTCGCATAATTCAATATCCCTGTAGTAGATCCGATATAATCTGCCAACTCCAATACTGCTTCCTCACATTCCGGATGGGCCAAAAACACAGCACCCGGATGACGTGATTTCAATTTTGTTATTTTCTCTCTCGAAAATATTTCATGTACCATACATGCGCCATTCCAAAGCACCAGGTCCCTGCCAGTCTTTTTAGCTACCCAGGCACCCAGATTTTTATCCGGACCAAAAATAATCTTCTGCTCTTTTGGCAGACTTTCTACAATCTGTACCGCATTGGTTGAAGTACAAACAATGTCACTCATTGCTTTCAGCTCTGCCGTACAATTTACGTAAGTAATCACCAGGTGATCCGGGTATTTCTCTTTAAATTTTTTAAACAAATGTGGAGGACAACTATCTGCTAATGAACAACCTGCCTTCAAATCTGGTAATAAAACCGTTTTCTCCGGAGAGAGTATTTTAGCTGTTTCGGCCATAAAATGCACACCAGCGAACACAATTACATCAGCTTCTGTTTTTGCAGCTTCCTGGGAAAGTCCTAAACTGTCCCCAATATAGTCCGCAATATCCTGAATATCAGGCTCTTGGTAGTAATGTGCTAATACGATCGCATTTTTCTCCTTTTTTAACTTTTCAATTTCTTCAAAAAGATCAAGTGTTGGGTCGATACTTTCTTCGATAAATCCTCTTCTATTTAATTCTTCTAAGGTATCCATTTTCAACGTTTCAATAATTAATAATTATTTAATATAAATAGACTTCTATTGTTTATTAGTGTGTTAGTAATGTTTGTAACTCTCGATTTTAAATTCGTTTTTATGAGTTGTTATATAGTTATTAACAGTAATATTGATTTTTTTCTGAAAATATCAGCTGATATACAACGAGATATTTTTTTGCTGAAATAGTTATCAATATCAATATGTTTATTAGTTAGTTGGGGGTAAAAAGTTAATAACTCTTGCAAAGTTGCTCAAAAATAACTTAAAATATTGTGTCTAATTCTCATTTTACCTTAGCTTTAAACATTCTTAAATAGTTGCTCTATTTATTTAGACAAGTAATTAACATTTTTCTAACGTTGTTAACAAACACGTCGAATTAACAGATTTTAATGAGAAAAGCAGATTTTTTAGTGATAGGGTCGGGTATAGCGGGTTTAAGCTTCGCTTTGAAGGCCGCGAAATTCGGAAAGGTAATCATCGTTACCAAGTCAAATGAGGACGAATCAAATACAAAATATGCCCAGGGTGGAGTTGCTGTAGTTGTTAACAAAGATGATTCTTTTGAAAAACATATAGATGATACTTTAATCGCCGGAGATGGACTATGTGATCCAAAAATTGTTGAAATAGTGGTCACAGAAGGTCCTCAACGTATACAGGAGATTATTGATTATGGAATCAACTTTGACAAGAACACGGCGGGGGTATATGATCTGGCAAAAGAAGGCGGGCATTCAGAGCATCGTGTTTTGCACTATAAGGATGTAACCGGCTATGAAATTGAGAGTGTTTTGCTGAAGCAAATTCATGAAAATGATAACATAGAGATATTAACACATTACTTCTGTTTGGAGTTAATCACCCAACATCACCTCGGTGAGTTTGTTGACAAAAGCTCTAAAGATATTAACTGTTTTGGTATATATGCCTTTAACACAGAGCTTAACGATGTGGAAAAGATATTAGCAAAGGTAACTGTTCTGGCTTCCGGCGGTGCTGGTCACATCTATTCGAGCACTACAAATCCTGTAATTGCGACGGGAGATGGAATGGCAATGGTATACCGTGCAAAAGGAAAAGTGAGGAATATGGAGTTCATTCAGTTCCATCCAACCGCTTTATATAACCCTGGAGAGTATCCGTCCTTCTTAATTTCGGAAGCTGTAAGGGGCTTTGGAGGCGTTCTGAGACGTAAGAATGGAGAGGAATTTATGTATGAATATGATAAACGCGGATCCCTTGCACCACGTGATATTGTCGCCCGTGCAATAGATGCGGAGATGAAAAAATCGGGTGAAGATTTCGTTTATCTGGATATAAGAAACAAGAAAAAGTCTGACATTCTGGCACACTTTCCAAATATTTATGCGAAGTGTTTATCCATCGGAATTGATATGACAAAAGATTTAATTCCGGTTACGCCGGCAGCACATTATATGTGCGGCGGAATTCTGGTTGATGAATTTGGAAGATCTTCTATCAATAATTTATATGCTTGCGGGGAATGTTCTTCAACTGGATTACATGGGGCAAATCGCCTCGCCTCAAATTCATTATTGGAGGCGCCGGTATTTGCTCACCGGATTTACCTGGATGCGATAGAAAGATTTAATCAGGTGATTATACCAGATCATATTCCCGACTGGAATGATGAAGGTGTTGTACAATCTGATGAAGATATTCTAGTGACGCATAACTTACGTGAAACGCAAAAATTAATGAGCGACTATGTAGGTATTGTACGTTCTGATTTTAGATTGGACAGAGCAATGCGCCGCTTGTTCCTGCTACACGAAGAAACAGAAGAGTTTTATAAACGTAATAAAGTCTCTGTAAAGCTATGTGAGCTAAGAAATGTGATACAGGTTGCTTTCATCGTTATTAAATCAGCCATGGCACGTAAAGAGAGCAGGGGATTGCATTATACAACAGATTATCCAAATCATACCACAACACTTACTGATACTATCTTTTAATTAATATTATGGCAGCGATTATACTACCCGTCTTAGATAAACACCCTTCATGGGGTGAGAATTGTTTTATTGCACCAAACGCAACCATTGTGGGCGATGTAACTATGGGGACTAACTGTTCAGTATGGTTTAATGCAGTGGTCAGGGGAGATGTAAATACGATCACGATTGGCAATGACAGTAATATACAAGATGGTGCTGTGATCCATGCTACCTATCAGAAAGCAGCTACCAGTATCGGTAACAGAGTCTCTGTGGGACATAATGCAATTGTGCATGGTTGTACCCTTAAAGATCATGTATTGGTCGGCATGGGGGCTATTGTAATGGATAATGTGGTCGTAGAAAGTTACTGCATCATTGCTGCCGGATGTGTTGTACTGGAAAATACGTTGTGCGAAAGCGGATATATTTATGCGGGGACACCTGCTAAAAAAATAAAGCCCATTACTGAAGAGCAACGGGCTTTATTAAATAAATTGCCGGATAATTATATTATGTATTCCGACTGGTTTCGCTAAGTTAATTATTGCTCCTTAGGGAGTGTGATGGTTTCATTTCTATCCCAGTTGGCACGTATAGACAGCTCTTTTGATTCATTGTATATCTTTTCGGGTTGTGTGCCTTTTTTAACATTTCCCGTGTCCCACTGACCATTTTTGTTGTTATCATATATCACCCTGATAAAATATTTTCCGGCCCTGTAGTTGGCAAATGTTACTGTAGTATCTTTAGCAACGACCAGCGTATTGACAATAGCTTTGGCTTCATTGATGACTTCTAAAACGTATTGTTTATTGGGTTCGGGGGTTACTATTTTTAATTTTAAGGTACCATAGTCATCCCTTTTTGCCAGTTCAAACTTTTTTGTAAACTCTTTATTTTTAGTATTAAAAATGGCGGTAAAAGCTCCTGCGGCAAATTTGATTTCATAGATCGTATTGGCCCGCCAGGCATAGTTAAAATTATAAGACAGAAAATCTGCGCTGTCCTTAACCAGCGTAAAATTGGTATTGGCTACAGAGTCTTCCAGCAAGGTAATTTTTGACTGGTCTATTGATTCTACCGGAATACCAAAGGTTAATTTTAATGTCTTATTGGGATTAAGCAGATTCCCTTCAATGTTATCTGTAGCGGTTACATTTCTGGTATATGTTTCTTTTTTTCCCCTTCTGAAAGTGACCGTCTGGAGCAGTTTTCCCGCATCAGTTATACTCACTTTTGTGGAGTCAAAACTCATGTCAGTCAGCCATAATTTTACGGAATCACCTACCTTATTAAATTTAACTTTTTTCGATACATCCAATTCCTTAGGTTCTATGATCGTAATACCCGGATCTTTCAGTTTCTGGTTTAAGGAAATGCTGATGCTTCCATCATTATTTAACCTTCTTTCATTAACCCTGAATTCAGTGGCATCTTCTTTAAAGATCACCATATTGATATTTTGGGTATCCTTTTTTAAGACTATCGGATCTTTCAAAAAACCGATTTCATCAGAACTTTGCTGATAAGTTTTATCTCCATTTTGTTCTTTCAATGCATAGATCTTATACGTATCAGCTTTCAGATTGCTGATTTTAAAGTTTCCGCTGCTATCTGTTAAAGCATAAACTGAAGCTCTCTTTTTTCCGAACAGACTATCTCTCGATAGTGGAAAGATAAAAGCAAGCGCTTCTATTTCTGGCTTACCCGTCAATGCATTTTTAATAGTTCCTGAAATATTGAGTGAATCAATAGTGGGACCGGTAGCAAATACATAAGTGAAATTTTTAAGCGCATTACCCTCATTAATGTCCACCACAGATTTTCCAAAGTTTAAGGTATAGGTTGTGTTTTTTTCAAGGGTGTCAGTAAATTCAATTTCCAGGTTTTTCTTTTTCACCGTCAGGGTAGGGAGTACTTCCAATTCCGGTGAAATAGAAAACTGTTTGAACTGATCATTCAATTTAAAGTACTCATCAAACTGGATCACGATTTTTTTGGCTTTAAAATTTGTGCTTTGATTTAATGGAAGCATGGACAGAATTTTTGGCGGAATTGAGTCCTTTGGACCGCCCTGAGGACCTGCTCCGATACTTGCACAACCTGTAATCAGTAAAAATCCAAAAAAGCAACATAAGGCGGCCTTTATGATTTTTATATAGCTGTTTTTAGTCATTTATATTAGATCTGATGAACTTTTAATTGTTTTGGATAGATATGTTGGACAAAAAATAAAAATGTCTTAAAACTGATTAAAATAAGTCATTTTTAAATCTCCTTATTTTTTATATAACGTATTAATAACCAATTACTTACTTATATGAACCATTAAAACTGAAATGTCTGACGGTGAAACTCCTGAAATTCTTGATGCCTGGCCTAAAGTCCGGGGCTTTATTTTCAATAATTTCTCCCTTGCTTCCTTTGAAAGTGAAATCAGCTTCGAATAATCAAAATCAGGATTGATGTCTTTGTCTTCCATCTTCTGCATTTTGTTTACAATTTCCTGCTCTTTCAAAAAGTAGCTTTCGTATTTAATTTTGATTTCCGCTTGCTCTACTGTTACCTGATCATATTGATTCAGGTGATCATTGAAGCTTGTACTTACTTTTCTTAAGTCTTCGATTCCTACCTGTGGTCTGCTCAGTACGTTGAATAATTTTACGTTTTGTGTCAGTGCGCTGGAATTTAAACTTTCAAGCATCTCGTTGGCTTCAGACATTTCTATACTTTGTTTACGCGTATAAGCTACAATGTCGTCAGAGTCCGCCACTTTCTTTTTAACAATTTCTAATCGCTCATCACTGATCAGTCCCAAAGCATGGCCAATAGGGGAGAGCCTGATATCTGCATTATCCTGACGTAACAGTAACCTGTGTTCTGCACGTGAGGTAAACATTCTATAAGGTTCTTCCGTTCCTTTCGTTACCAGATCGTCAATCAATACGCCAATATAGGATTCAGAACGCTTCATGATCAGCTCATGCTGATCATTTATCTTCAAATGCGCATTAATTCCAGCTATAAAACCCTGACTAGCAGCCTCTTCGTATCCTGTTGTGCCATTGATCTGGCCTGCAAAATACAAATTCTGTATTAATTTGGTCTCCAGCGTAAGCGATAACTGCGTAGGTGGGAAAAAGTCATACTCTATCGCATAACCCGGTCTGAACATTTTGGCATTTTCAAATCCCGGAATCTGAATCAGTGCTCTGTATTGTACATCTTCGGGAAGAGAGGTAGAAAAGCCATTCACATAAATTTCACAAGTATTCCATCCTTCCGGTTCTACGAAAATCTGGTGTCTTTCACGCTCTGCAAAACGATTAATTTTATCCTCAATTGATGGACAATATCTCGGACCAAGGCCTTTGATTCTGCCTGTAAACATTGGCGATTTTTCAAAACCTTCTTTCAATGTTTCGTGAACATTTGAGTTGGTATAAGTAATCCAGCAACAGCGTTGTTCTGTAGGTCTTTCTACATTGGTATAAGAAAAACGTCCCGGATTTTCATCACCCCATTGTTCTTCCATCAGGGAATAATTCAGCGATCTTCCATCCACTCGGGGAGGGGTACCTGTCTTCATTCTGCCTGCTTCAAAACCTATTGATGTTAACTGTTCTGTTAAACCTGTAGCTGCTTTTTCACCAGTACGGCCACCGCCAAATTTCTTTTCGCCAATATGAATTAAGCCATTTAAAAAGGTACCATTTGTCAGCACCACGCTCTTTGCTCTGATCTCAACACCAATAGATGTTTTAACTCCTTTTACCTGATTATCTTTAATGATCAGGCTGCTCACCATGTCCTGCCAAAAGTCAACATTAGGCGTACGCTCTAATGCCAGTCTCCATTCTTCTGCGAATCTTTTCCTGTCATTCTGGGCACGGGGACTCCACATAGCTGGTCCTTTGGAAAGGTTCAGCATTCTAAATTGGAGTGTAGTTTTATCGCTGATGATTCCAGAGTATCCACCCATCGCATCAATCTCTCTTACAATTTGTCCTTTTGCTACTCCTCCCATTGCAGGGTTACAACTCATTTGCGCAATGGTTTCCATATTCATTGTTATCAATAAAACGGACGATCCCATGTTTGCAGCAGCAGCAGCAGCTTCACATCCTGCGTGACCTGCACCTACTACAATTACATCATATTCTTTAAACATATTGTCTAATTTTTAAATTGTTCCACGTGGAACTTTGCTGTTAATTCGCTCTCTCAAGCGAAGAGGTTTCACGTGGAACGTTTGTTTTTCTCATTATCCATCCACGGTATCTGAATAAAAGAAGCGCTTAAAACGCCTTAAAATAGGAGGGGTATTAATTTACTTTTTCTGAAAGCTCTACCCAACGCTCCATTGTTTTTTCTAAATCCTTATTCAATATTTCAATAGATTTTGTAACAGCTTGTATCTCCTGATAGTTTGCACTATCTATATCAATCAATGAATTTGTCAACTGATCTATTTCCATTTCAGTCGTACTGATCTTATTTTCCAAATCTTCTAATTCCTTCTGCTCGTTAAACGTGAGCTTCTTTGGAGCAGCTATATCAGCAGAAACTTTTGGTTTAGTTCCTTTACTTTCAACTTTCTCTTTAGGGGTTTCCAGGCTGATTCTGTATTCAGAATAGTTTCCATTATAGATATTAACCTCGCCGTTTCCTTCCATAATAAATAACTGATCGCTCATTTTATCCAGCAGGTATCTATCATGGGAAACCAGAATCAATACGCCAGGGAAGTTTTCTAAAAATTCCTCCAATACATTTAGGGTATCAATATCCAGATCATTGGTAGGCTCATCCAGAATTAAAAAGTTTGGATTCAGCATCAATACCTTCATCAGGTGCAAACGCTTTTTCTCCCCACCACTTAATTTTTCTACCATCCCATGTTGTTTCTTTGGAGGGAACAAAAATAGAGTAAGTAATTGTGATGCAGAGATGGTCTGACCATCGGCCATTTTAATGTATTCAGCTTCTGATTTGACAATATCTATTACTCTTTCTTTCTCATTGAAAGCTAAACCACCCTGTTTATAGTAACCATAAACAGTAGTATCACCAGTACTAACTTTTCCTTTTTCAGGAGTTAAATAACCTGTAATGATATTGAGTAGGGTAGACTTACCTGTACCGTTTTTTCCCGCCAGTCCAATACGGTCTGCCTTTTTAAAAGTATAAGTAAAGTCGTTTATGATATTCTTCTCATCAAAGGATTGCCCTACATTTTCCAGTTCAAGAATCTTATTTCCCTGACGGGACATTTTTACATTTAGCGTGATATTCTGATTATCCGTACGCTGTTTAGTCTTGTTATCTAAATCATAAAAAGCATCAATTCTTGCCTGAGATTTTGTCCCCCTGGCTTGAGGCATTCTGCGCATCCACTCTAATTCTTTTTTGAGGAGATTTTTATTTTTATGGAAGGTACTTTCATCAGAAGCTTCACGTTCGGATTTCTTTTCCAGGAAATAGGCATAATTACCACTATAATTATAAATTTTACCACGGTCAAGTTCTACGATTGTATTACAAACATTATCCAGAAAATAGCGATCATGGGTAACTAATAAAATCGTTTTATTACCCGAGGTAAGGAGCTTCTCTAACCATTCAATCGTATCAATGTCCAGGTGATTGGTAGGCTCATCCAGAACATAAATTTCCGGATCTTCGATCAGCAATTTCGCTAAAGCGATACGCTTTTTTTGTCCGCCTGATAAAGTAGAGATCTGTTGTTGTAAATGATTAATCCCCATCCGACTCAAAATCGTTTTGATTTCGTGTTCGTATTCCCAGGCATTATGTTCGCTGAGTTCCTCATATAACCTGTTTAGGGTTTTTTCATCCGGATTAGGATCTTCTATAATTTCTTCATATTCCTTGATCAGCTGTTGCTGTTTATTTTCAAGGGAAAAAATAAAATCACTAATAGAATAGCCATCAGGGAAGGAGGGTTCCTGATCCAGAAAACCAATTCTCACTGCTTTATTTTTTACGATTTTTCCTTCAAGAGGATTAAAACGTTCGGCTAATAATTTCAATAATGTACTTTTTCCGGCTCCATTAATACCTACCAGCGCTACACGCTGACCAGTTTGGATCCCTAAAGTCAAATTTTTGAATAACCATTCATCGTTATAGGCATGGCCTAAATTTTCTGCTGCTATTAGTGTGCTCAAAGTATTTGTTTAACGGATTAACAGGTAATGTTAAAGACCTGCAAATTAAGTAAATAATGGTGTTATATAATGTGTTTAAACATTCAGTTTATTTACAGCTCAACTATAGAAATAGAGAGTGTATGATTAAGAAATTCTTATAACTAATTAATAATTAGGCAATTGAGATAAATATTGATCTTCTTTTTGCGTCATTAATATTTTAGCCGCCTTCCCCTTATCCTTGTAGCCCAGCAAATGGAGTGTACCATGTATCATTACGCGGCATAATTCATCTGCAGTTTTTCCCTTATAGTTCCTGGCATTCTCCTGTATTCGCTCTATGCTGATAAAAATATCACCAGTAATCGTTTTAAGGACTTCTGAGTTATCAAAAGTGATCACGTCAGTATAAGTATCATGCTGAAGATATTGCTGATTTATAGCCAATAAATATTCGTCAGAACAGAATATAAAATTCAACTCTTCTAAAACGTATCCTTCCGCCTCAATCGTATTTTTAATCCAGGTTCTGATTTTAGTTTTATGCTTGAGGTCGTACTTAATCTCTTCTGTGAAAAAATTTATAGGAGGTTTACTCATCAGGGCATGTCATATTTTAATGCAAATTTAGCAATTTAAAATAATCGGAGATCTTATTTTTGTAATAGTAATTTAGATCAGGCGGTAATTTCTGTATGATTTCCAGCTCGTTCACTTGTTTTTTCTTAAATTCTTCCAACATTTTACGGTAAGAAGGAGGAAGGTCTCTACCTGTTTTACTCTCCCTTTTCTGATCTTCATTTTGTTCCCTTTCGGCGTGATCAGCGTCAAGCAATTTATTGAGGATAGCTTTCTGACGGTTTAGTGTTTCCTGCTCAATCCTTTTGTTGACCAGATCCGATTCCGTTGACTTCATTTCTTTGATCAGTTGATTCAGGTTACCCAGACTTTCTTTTCCATCTTTATTGTCTGAGGAATTTATCTTTTGCAGTGCCTCCCTGATCAGCTGTTGCTGCTGCGCCATTTTTGCAAATTCTTCACTCTGTTTACCCTTAGGTACGCTGCCTTGATTGCCTTCTTTCTGCAACTGATCTTTAGCCTGCTGCATATTTTTATTCAGCTGTTGCTGCATTTGCTGTAATTGCTGCATGGACTGCTTTTTGTTTCCTTTTCCTCCCTGCTTCGCATTTTTCTGATTTTTTTCCAGCTGTTCAAGCGCTTCATTGAGCATCAGCGAGAGATTATTGATGGAGGTCATGGTATACTGCTGATTTTTGAGTGCTTCCGAAGTACGGCGTTCTCCCAGGTTATCCAGACTTTTGTCAATGTTAAAATTGATTTTCTGCATTTCTTCATTCACGGTACTTTCAATCTGCGGCACTCTTTTGCTGAGTGATGTTAAACTGTCAGCGATAGTTTTCATATTGTCTTTGATGGTGCGTTGCGTCTGGACACTTGATAAATAAGAAGGATCACTATTGTTTATTTTTTTAAGATTTAACATGATTTTTTCCTGGTCAAATGAACTGTGCAGCAGATTTTGCAACAGTATCCGCAGGCTTTCGGCATTTACATTATTCTCCATTTCAGCAGACTGTTGCTGAGATTCCGTTAATTTTTCGGCCAATTGCTGCATTTGTTCTCCAACTTTTTTCTGCGTTGCAGCAGCTTTTTGGGCTTCATTTTTATCCAGTTGCCGGATACTTTCCTGCTGTTGTTTTTGGATATCGCTACTTTCTTTATCCGGATTATGGAAAGCATTAGGTTTCTCCAGCAACTTGTTTTTTTGATCTAGCTGATCGAGTTCTTTTTTAAGTTCATTGAAATCTGACGCCAGTTGTTGCTGCTCTTTTTTGAGGTCCTGCTGTGCGCCTTTTTTGTTTCCTGATTTTTCAGCAAGCTTCTTCTGCTCTGCAGACAGTGTGGTTAAACGATCAATTTTATTTTGCAGGCTCTGCTCAAATTCTAGCTGTTTGTATAATTCCAGGATCCGGTCAAGCTCTTTTTTCAAAGATTTATTGTCCATGTTCATTTTTGATAACTCGTCACGGGTATCATCTTTCCTGTTCTGGTCCATCAGAGCCTGTAGTTTTTCCAGCAATGCTTTCGTTTTAGGGTCTAATACATTATTGAATAAATCATCTATCTGTTTCTGCTTTTCTGCCAGTTCTTCTTTAACCTGGTTCTCTTCGTTTTGCTGAAATGTATTCTTTTCTTTTGTGTTTTTAATATCTTGTACCGCAGCTTCCAGCTTCTTCTGTTTTTCCAGCAGGCCGGCAATTTCTTTTTTATCCTCAAAAGAGAGTGACTGTTTGTTAAGCAAGCTTTCACCTAACTTTTTGCTTTCTTTTTCTAACGCAGCAGCAAGTTTAATGGCATTCTCCATCTTCTTTTTCAGGTTACTGCTACTATTATCCAGCTGTTTTGCTGCTTGTTGCGGATTAGGTACGGCATAGGTCTTAACAGGGGAACGTGTGATTTTATAGCCATTCACCTCATCATTATCGGCCACTTCAAAAAAGTAGGTCAGCTGCTGACCAGACTTTAATCCGAGTTTTTTCAAATCCCAGAAATAAAAGAATGATTCTTCAGTCTGCAATTTTTTTATGGGAAGGATAGTGCTTGTTTTTTTCGTTTGTGCCCCGGCTTCAGTTACCTGGTAAACAAATTTCAAGTCCTTAAAACCATGATCGTCATGGATATTTCCCGTGAAATACAGGGCTTTACTACTTAAGGAATCTGTCTTTTCCATCACGCTGATCTCAGGATGAAGATCCGCAATGACCTCAATCTTATGCTGTATGGAATCTCTTGCTCCGGCAAATTTATTTACAGGCATAATTTCATATGTGGTCGTGGCCAGCAAACGGGTCTTAAAAGTTGCACTGTTATCTTCTATTTGAAGCTTTCGGATGGTTTTACCCAACTTAAAATCTAACTGATCACTGTTTTCTGTTTTAATCTCCCAGGTGACTGTAGTGCCTTCAGGAATCAATAAATCTCCTGAATTTTGTATGCGCTCGTTGCTTTTTTTCAAATAGGAAGGATATACTAGCGCGGCAGAAATTGTCAAAATACCGGGTCTCGGTTTTACACTGAGCTGGTAAGAAACAGATGAAAAACCTCCACCACTAATAGTAAAGCGCGTGTCCTTTTGCAGATTTTTAAAGGTATAATGAAATTTGCTGGTATTGTCTTTCTCAAATTTAAAGGTATTCTTTCCTTCTATGATATAGATATCCTGAGGAAATTCGTCGCCCTTTAACTGCAGTTCAAGACGGAGACTGTCTCCCTGTGCAACAACCAGATTTTTATTCAGCAATTCAAAAGTAAAAGGTGCGGCAGGCAAAATTTCTCTGTCGTATTGTACAAAGCTCCTGGTTCCTTGTTTTAATACCACTGGCGCAACCAAACCAATAATTATAATTATAAGGAGTGGGGTCAGCAAGTATTTTATATATTTCCTGTTGTCCTGCAAATGAATTGCACTGCTGAATGGAATAGGCCTGAGTTCATTTATTTTCTGATCTATGCCAGCAAGGATTAGTTCATTTTGATGGGATGATAAATCTGCAAGTTCTTTCAGCTGCAGTGTATTTAAGAGTTTATCTCTGATTTCTGAAAAGTGCGCGCCTATCAGCAGAGCTGATTCTTTCGGACTTATGTTTTTAATGATCCGGAAGTAGGCGAGGGCTGGTTTGATGATACCGGCCGTAAAAGATAAAATAAAAAGGAATAGGTAGGCGTAAAATAAAATTGTTTTGACAATAATTCCAGGATTAAAACAGTACGTAAGAACGAATAACAGGAGGAAGGTGGATAGTAATGTTGCCAGCGTATAGATCGTTCCTCTGAGAAGCTTATTTAAGTAAAACTTCCTTGTGAATTCATTAATCTTTGAAATTAAAAGTTCGTAGCTGCTATTCATTAAACTAAGAATGAATTTAAAGATAAAAATTATTTATCAACCAAAATAGAGCGCATAAAAAAAGCTTCCTGATGTCATCAGGAAGCTTGTACGAATTATGGTTATAATAATCTAGATTACTTTAACATTGATCGCATTCAAACCTTTTTTGCCGCTTTCAACATCGTATTCTACTTTGTCGTTTTCACGGATCTCATCGATAAGGCCTGTTGAATGTACAAAAATTTCGCTATCGCCGTTAGCTGGTACGATAAATCCGAAACCTTTAGTTACATTAAAAAATTTTACTGTTCCTTCTTGCATTGTATTAAGTATTAATTATAAGCTTGCAAGGTAGTAATTATTTTTTTATAATCTGCAAATGCTTCATTTTTTGATAAATATAATTTGGAATCTTTATTTATTGGCTTTTTTACCCGTCACTATTACCGTAATTTCGCTGGCATGGGGGATGCCTAAGGTGCTGCCCGGAGTTACTTTTAACAGGTTCTGCAGGTAGATGCTGGTAATTCCTTCCAATACTTTTTTGCGTGTTTCTTTAAATTCAGGCAGATTGGTGTAAAACCAGCTCATCCTTAATTTGCCGTTTTCATCTGCAATGACATTAAATTCATAAGCAAAATCTTTATAAGCTCTTTGGATAACAACTTTATACCTGGGATACAGATAATCATATGCTTTTGTGCGTCCATTCATGGGGTCTACGGAACTTTGGAAAGCTACGCTAGCCATTTCGCTTTTGCTGCTGAGACGAGCGATCTGCCGGCCTGCAAAAACACTGTCCCTGTTACCCGGATTCCTGTTCGCCCTGTCAATCATTTCACGAATGAAAAGGGTATCTGCTTTACTGGGGCGCTGTAATAATGCAGGCTTTGTGCGCAGTTTCTTTTCTATGTACGCATTTGAATAGAAGGTCATGTTTACATCCGAGCGGATATCTGCAGCGATTTCTTTTTTGCTGACCTGTAAACGCTGAAATACAAGGCTGTCTTTGCTGATCAGTTTAAAGCGGAACCATTCCTTGGCAAAATTATAGACGTCTTTATGGTCGTGATGCAAATGAAAACCCTGCATGATTTTTTTCCCTGGATCATAAGCGAGTATGGTATCTTTTGACTGAAACTGAACGATCCAGCTGGGCTCCTGCTGAAAACCTGTGGTATCGAAAGAGAGACCGTTACTGAACCGTCGTTTTACTTCTGTGTATTTTATTCCTTTTACTGCATCGAAATCAAAGTCTTTCGGCTGTGCAGGTGTTTCTTTTACTGGTTTGGAATGACAAGCAGTTAACAGTATACCTAAACTTAATATCACCAACAGGAAGTTCCTTTCTCTCATATCGTAACAACGCTTTTTCAGCACAAATATATCAGCTTTCTTCTTTTTTGCTGAAAGGATTTTCCTTTAATTGTCCAAGAAGGGTGTCAAGCCAATTCAGTTAATTTCGCGAATACTGCTCCAGTGGGTCTGGAGGTACTAACATGTGTATTGAGATAGGGTTGGCTTAGGGTTGAGTTAGCATTGGCATAGTGTTGACATAGCCTTTTCTATACTAACGCTATGTCAACACTACGCCAATACTATCACAATCCTATACCAATAGTTAACTTACTCGCTTGTTGGTAGCCCCTCAAGCAGATCTCTAGCTGATGATGGCTGAACGACTTGAATAAATAAAAAAGGGTCCTGATCGTTTGTATTGATCAGAACCCCTTTGTAAAAATAGGCGTATCAGATAAAATATCCGCCTTATTTCTTTGGATTTAAGATATCATTAATCCTGATCACCAGATCATCATAATGTGCTTTTGTCAGCGCATCGCCGGCTACTGCTCTTGCTTTCGCTGTAGCCATTAATGATTTCAGTTCTACTCTTACCAGTGGTCTGATATCTGATAAGGCTACACTGATAGGTGTCATTCCGAAGTTTGCAATCATATCTCCCGAAACACCCGGTGGAAGATCCATCTCTTTGGTCATTAATATTTCCAGTTTATCTACATAAGAACGTTGCAGGTTGCGTTTAAAGGCATCCGGACGGGCAGATGAGAAGATCGTACCCTTTAAATCTGTAAACAGCTCAGGTAAGGTATAAGCTGACGCAGTTCCGTTTTTAGTTTCATTGTCGAGTAATCTGGCAAGACGGGGGGCTGACAGTATATTTCCCAATGTTCCTGTCTGTACAGCTTTGATCCTGTTCAGCAGCGCACCATTATCAAACTTATTGAGTTCTTCTTTATTAATCAGCCACAATGGAGTAGTGAATAATTGTGTATTGAAAAACCTGATCGCCTCTTTCTGTTTTGTCTTTGGCAGGTAAGTGTATACTGCACCAGCCTGGTCGTAAGTTTTAAAATTTTCGCTCATCCCGCCAACATTAGCAGCAACATGACCCATATAACGGTTAAACTGACCGATCACCTCGGTATAAATTTCTTTAAGATCGCTGTAATCGTTTCCTTTTTCATAGGTCCACTTTTCT
>Ga0247814_10000754_pt1 | contig 23027 bp, 18 predicted proteins | sample UWRJL179409R1_FD_179947 | JGI IMG/M metagenome (GOLD analysis project Ga0247814, IMG submission 179947) | Plant litter microbial communities from Arlington Agricultural Research Station in Wisconsin, United States - UWRJ-L179-409R-1 | ecosystem: Environmental > Terrestrial > Plant litter >... | reverse complement strand
CCCTGGGAGATCTGCACGTTTGCCACTGTGCTACCGAGCGTCGTGAGGCGACGGGATGAGCGTGCAGAAGTCAGCCGAGGCCGTAGTAAGTGGCGAATAACCCCGTCACCAAGGGCCGAACAGGTTATGCCGTTAGTAGGCGTTATGGTCTCGTTGAATACCGAAATGCAAAAATTTCTCCCAGAGAAGAGTGTTACCCCGAGTCCCGGACAGTATCCGAGGATGACGGCTGACAGAGCAGAGGTATCGACGGCGTCTGTGGCGTGGACGAACGCGGAGCCGGACACGCTGATGGCGCGGGTGCTTGCACCGGCGAACCTCAAGCGTGCGTATCACCGTGTGGTCAGCAACAAGGGCGCACCGGGTGCCGATGGCATGACGGTGGCTGATTTAGCAGGCTGCGTGAAACAGTATTGGCCCATCCTCAAAGCCAGATTGCTGGCCGGTGAGTACCATCCCCAAGCAGTGCGCGCGGTTGAAATCCCCAAGCCGCAAGGCGGAACAAGGCAACTGGGGATTCCCAGTGTCGTGGATCGCCTGATCCAGCAAGCCCTGCTGCAACAACTCACGCCGATCTTCGACCCTCTGTTCTCGGATTACAGCTACGGCTTTCGTCCGGGCAGAAGCGCTCATCAAGCCATCGAAACGGCCCGTGCCCATGTGGTGGCGGGACATCGTTGGTGCGTGGAGCTTGATCTTGAAAAGTTCTTTGATCGGGTCAATCACGACATCCTGATGGCCTGCGTGCAGCGTCGCGTCGAAGACAAGCGGGTGCTCAGACTGATCCGCCGCTATCTCGAAGCCGGATTCATGTCGGGCGGGATCGTCAGCCAACGGCAAGAAGGGACGCCGCAAGGCGGCCCGCTCTCGCCGCTGTTGTCGAACATCCTGCTTGACGAACTTGACCGGGAACTGGAGCGCCGAGGCCATCGTTTCGTACGCTACGCCGATGACGCGAACATTTATGTGCGCAGTCCTCGAGCGGGCGAGCGGGTGATGAACAGCGTTGAGCGTTTCCTGAACCAGCGTCTGCAACTGACGCTGAATCGAGGAAAGAGCCGAGTGGCAGGATCGTGGATCTGCAACTACCTCGGGTATGGAATGAGCTGGCATCAACAGCCGAGGCTTCGAATAGCCACCTTGAGCTTGCGGCGCTTGCGCGACCGGCTCAAGGAACTGCTGCGTGGTGCGCGGGGCCGCAAGATGGCATACGTCATCGAGCGGATAAACCCGGTGCTGCGTGGTTGGGCAGGCTACTTCAAGCTCACCCAAGGCAAAAGAGCCTTGGAGACGGTTGATGGATGGGTGCGTCACAAGCTTCGCTGCGCCCTATGGAGGCAATGGAAGCGTCCCTCAACGAGGGCTCGTAACCTTGTGCGTCTTGGGCTCGATGAAGAGCGTGCGTGGAAATCAGCCGTCAATGGCCGAGGCCCATGGTGGAACTCGGGAGCGCCACATATGAATCAGGCACTGCCGAAGAAACTGTGGGATGGCCTTGGGCTGGTCTCAATACTGGATACGATCAACCGGCTTAGCCGCATAACCTGAACCGCCGTATACGGAACCGTACGTACGGTGGTGTGAGAGGACGGCGGATGTGAATCCGCCTCCTACTCGATTCTGAATAGTAAGCAAGCTAATAAAAGCTTGGCCATTTGCTGCCTAAGCAGTAACATCATGTAATTCTCTGCCTAGGCAGCTACTTTGGTGCATTCATGACACATTTCAGTCCTGCGGATTCTCGGTCGACCATCATGGCCATGCTCATCGGTCGCACCAATTCGCTCAAGGATCGAATTCTTGACCAGCAATTGGTGCCCTATTGCGTCACGTCAGCGCAGTTCAAGGTGCTGATCATCGCGGCCCAGTTCGGGGCGGACACGCCTGCGGAATTGTGTCGTCACCTGTCTCTGGACAGCGGCTCGATGACCCGCATGCTGGATCGACTTGAACAAAAGCAGCTGATCACGCGCTCGCGTTCGGCTGCCGACCGGCGCCAGGTGCAACTGGAACTGACGGCAGAGGGCAGGGCAATCACTGATCGTTTGCCGCAGATCGGCGCCGACGCAATGAATGAGCTGCTCGGTGTTCTCGATGAAGAAGAAGTCGCCAGCCTGGAGCGGATCCTGACCAAGGTGCTGGTCAATGCCAACGACCACATCACCATTACTCGCTTGAGCTTCAAAGACACAGGTGCAACATGAACCGCGCGATTTTGCAGGCGCGCCACAGCCTGTTGTTGCTTGCCCTGAGCCTTGCCGGTTGCGCCAATTACAGCGGCCTGGTCACCGAGGGCCAAAGCCTCGATGCCAAGACCCTGCACAGCGAACGCAATCTGCAAGGCATCACGCTTTCACCCGCCGCATGGCCCAAACGTGACTGGTGGAAAAACCTCGGCGATCCGCAGCTTGATGGTTTGATCAGCGAAGCCCTGCGCGACAGCCCGGACATGCAGGTCGCCAGCGCGCGTACTCATCAGGCAATGGCCACTGCGTATGCTGCCGATGCCGCGCGCATGCCGACCGTTGACGCCGACGCCAGCATCAGCCGTTCGCGCCTGGCCAAGGATCAGGACCCGAGCGGTGAGGGCGGGCGTTACAGCACGTTGCGCAGCATGGCGGTCAATTTCAATTACAACTTTGACCTTTGGGGCGGTCAGCGTGCCGCCTGGGAAGCAGCGTTGGGCCAGGCCCGTGCCGCTGAAGTCGATCAGCAGGCTGCGCAGCTGACGTTGGCCGCCGATGTGGCGCGCGCCTACAGCGATTTGGGTCAGGCGTATGTGGTTCACGACCTGGCGACTGAAGATCTCAAACGCACCCGGCAACTGCTGGATCTGGGCGGTCGTCGCCTGCAATCCGGGATCGACAGCCAGTATCAATACCAGCAGACCGAAAGCCTGGAGGCGAACTCCCAGGAACAACTGATCGACGCCGACAAGCGTCTGCGCAGTGCAAAAATCGCCCTGGCGGTATTGCTCGGCAAAGGCCCGGACCGTGGCGAAGACATTTCCCGGCCCAACGTGCTCAAGCCTGCGGTCGTGGCGTTGCCTTCTTCGCTGCCGGCCGAACTGTTGGGTCGTCGTCCGGATATCGTCGCTGCGCGTTGGCGGGTCGAGGCGGCGAGCAAGAACATTGTGGCCGGCAAGACCAACTTCTATCCGAACCTCAATCTCAGCGCCGCTGCGGGCACTGAGTCGTTGCTGGGCGATGCGCTGTTTGGCTCGGCCAGCCGCTTCTTTAATATCGCCCCGACCATTTCCTTGCCGCTGTTCGATGGCGGCCGATTGCGCGCCGACCTCGACGCGCGGGATGCCGATTACGACCTGGCCGTGGCGCAATACAACAAAAGCCTGATTCGGGCCTTGGGTGACGTCAGCGACAACATTGGTCAGCTGCGCGCCATGGACGGCCAGATCCAGGCGCGGCAGCACGCCACCGATGTCATCCAGCAGTCGTTCGACACCGTGACCCAGCGTTACGGCTCGGGCATCGGCAATTACCTGGATGTGCTGACCATCGAACAGCAATTGCTGCAATCCCAACGCCAACTGGCTGATCTCAACGCCGAACGAATCGATTTGTCGATCCAGTTGATGCAGGCCCTGGGCGGCGGTTTCGAGGGGCACGGCCCTGAGCAATCAACCAAGCCGGCCACTTCTTCAACTGCTTCGCTGACTAACTCAAGGTAATCGTCATGGCCACTGCCGCTAGCGAAAACACATCCGCGCCCAAAGACCAGGCTGACACTGCCAAGGCTCAGGATGGCAAAAAAGACAGCAATCCACGCAAGCGTAAATTCCTCCTGCTGGGTTTGTTGTTGATCGTGATTCTGGGCGCACTGGGCATCTGGGCCTGGCACGAACTTTATGGGCGTTGGAGCGAGAGCACCGACGACGCCTATGTGAACGGCAACGTGGTGGAAATCACGCCGCTGGTCACTGGCACGGTGATCAGCATTGGCGCTGACGATGGCGATCTGGTTCGCGAAGGTCAGGTGTTGCTCAGGTTCGACCCGAGCGACGCCGAAGTCGGCCTGCAAAGCGCCGAAGCCAATCTGGCCAAGACCGTGCGTCAGGTGCGCGGTTTGTACAGCAATGTCGACGGCATGAAAGCTCAGTTGGCGGCGCAGCGCGCTGAAGTGAAGCGGGCGCAGGACAATTACAGCCGCCGGAAGAATCTCGCGGCTGGCGGGGCGATTTCCCAGGAAGAGCTTTCCCACGCGCAGGACGATCTGACCAGCGCACAAAGTGCCTTGAATAATCTGCAACAACAATTGGCCAGCAGCGTGGCCCTGGTGGATGACACCGAAGTCTCGTCGCATCCCGACGTCAAAGCCGCCGCCGCGCAATTGCGTCAGGCCTACCTGGCCGATGCCCGCAGCACTTTGATCGCGCCGGTAACCGGCTATGTGGCAAAACGCACCGTGCAGCTGGGTCAGCGCGTGCAACCGGGCACGGCGATGATGGCGGTGATTCCCCTGGATCAGTTGTGGATCGACGCCAATTTCAAGGAAACCCAACTGGGCAAGATGCGTATCGGCCAGCCGGTGGAAATCGAGTCTGACCTGTACGGCAGCGACGTGAAATACAGCGGCACCATCGACAGCCTGGGCGCGGGTACGGGCAGCGCGTTTGCGTTGTTGCCTGCCCAGAACGCCACCGGCAACTGGATCAAGATCGTTCAGCGTGTGCCGGTGCGGATTCACATCAACCCAGACGAGTTGGCGCAACATCCGCTGCGCATCGGTCTGTCGACAGTGGTCGATGTCAATCTGCATGACCAAAGCGGCCCGGTCCTGGCTCAGCAGCCGCCGAAGAAGGCCTCGTTCACCACCAAGGTGTATGAGCAGCAATTGGCTGAGGCCGATGCCTTGATCGCGCGCCTGATCCACGAAAACAGCGCCGCGACCGGCAAGACTGCCCAGCGCTGAACCGCCAATCCGTAGCCTCGGCCGATCTGGCCGAGGCGTTTCCAGAGTTTTCAGGGATTGCCGATGAGCGCCAACGCCCCCGCTTCATTTACGCCGCCCAGCCTTCTGTTATGCACCATCGGCCTGTCTCTGGCGACGTTCATGCAGGTGCTGGACACCACCATCGCCAACGTCGCTTTGCCGACCATCTCGGGTAACCTCGGGGTCAGTTCGGAGCAGGGCACCTGGGTCATCACCTCGTTCGCCGTCAGCAACGCCATTGCCTTGCCGCTGACCGGCTGGCTGAGCCGCCGCTTTGGCGAAGTGAAACTGTTTTTGTGGGCGACGATTCTGTTCGTGGTCGCCTCGTTCCTGTGCGGGATTTCCCAGTCGATGCCTGAATTGGTGGGCTTTCGCGTGTTGCAAGGCGTGGTCGCCGGGCCGTTGTACCCGATGACGCAGACCTTGCTGATTGCCGTCTATCCTCCGGCCAAACGGGGGATGGCCCTGGCATTGCTGGCGATGGTCACGGTGGTCGCGCCCATTGCCGGGCCGATCCTCGGCGGCTGGATCACTGACAGTTACAGCTGGCCGTGGATTTTCTTCATCAATATCCCGATTGGTCTGTTCGCGGTGCTGGTAGTACGCATGCAGATGGCCAAGCGTCCGGTGGTGACCAGTTATCAGCCCATGGACTACGTGGGCCTGATGACGTTGATCATTGGCGTCGGCGCGTTGCAGATCGTGCTCGACAAGGGCAACGACCTGGACTGGTTCGAATCGAATTTCATTGTGATTGGCACCGTGATTTCGGCGATTGCCTTGTCGGTGTTCATCATCTGGGAAATGACCGACAAGCATCCCATCGTCAATCTGCGCTTGTTCGCGTTTCGCAATTTCCGGATCGGCACCATGGTGCTGGTGGGTGGCTACGCAGGTTTCTTCGGCATCAATCTGCTATTGCCGCAATGGCTGCAGACACAAATGGGCTACACCGCGACCTATGCGGGGCTGGCGGTGGCCCCCATCGGTATCCTGCCGGTGCTGATGTCGCCTTTTGTCGGCAAGTACGCGCACAAGTTCGACCTGCGCTTGCTCGCAGGGCTGGCGTTCCTGGCCATCGGTGCCAGTTGCTTCATGCGCGCCGGGTTCACCAATGAGGTGGACTTCGAACACATCGCCCTCGTGCAGCTGTTCATGGGCGCGGGAGTGGCATTGTTCTTCATGCCGACCCTGAGCATTCTGTTGTCTGACCTGCCACCGAGCCAGATCGCCGACGGTTCCGGGTTGGCGACGTTCCTGCGCACGTTGGGCGGCAGCTTTGCCGCGTCATTGACGACGTGGATCTGGATTCGCCGGGCGGATCAGCATCATGCGTATCTGAGCGAAAACCTCAGCACTTATGATCCCGCGACACGCGATGCACTGAACAGCCTGGGCGGCGCCAGTCCACAGGCCTACGCGCAGCTGGAGCAAACGCTCAACAGTCAGGCGTACATGATGTCCACGGTGGATTATTTCTACTTGCTGGGCTGGATATTCATGGGGCTGATCTTGCTGGTGTGGCTGGCCAAGCCGCCGTTTGCCGCCAAGGCCGGGCCTGCGGCGGGGGGCGGGCATTGAGGCCCGAGGCGAGCGGGATGGCCGAATGATATCTGTAGGACTGGCTTTAGCCGGGAGAGGGCCGGAGCAGTCACTGGACTTCGTTGCTCAAACGAACGCCCTCCCGGCTAAAGCCGGTCCTGCGGAATCAGCCAGCCGATTTCGACGCGTCTGATGCTGTCGCGGGCAAGCTAGCTTCTAAAGGCACAAACTCAAACGCACTCAAGGCAAAGCCCTGTTCGTCGACCTGCAACGCCCAGCCCTGCTTGTCCCAATCACCGAGCACGATGCGCCGGGCGGCGTCAGCGCCGATTTGCAGCTTGTGGATCGCCGGCCGATGGGTATGGCCGTGGATCAAGGTGCGTACACCGTATTGGGTCATGACCTTCGGGACTTCCTCGGGCGTGACGTCAACGATGTCGTTGGTTTTCATGCGGGTATGCACCTGGCTTTCATTGCGCAGCTTGCGCGCCAGCTTGTAACGCGTGCTTTTCGGCAGATTGCGCAACACCCATAACGTCAACGGGTTGCGCAGGATGCGACGCATGCGGATGTAGGATTCATCCCGGGTACACAGGCTGTCGCCGTGCATCAGCAGCACGGGCTCACCATTCATTTGTACGACGCTGGGGTCGCGCAGCAGTGTGCAGCCCGCTGCCTTGCAAAACGCACGGCCGATCATGAAGTCGCGATTGCCGTGCATCAGGAAAATGTGCGTGCCGCTGTCGCTCAATTGGCGCAGGGCTTCGCAGATCGAGCGCTGGAACGGCGACATGGCGTCATCGCCGATCCAGGCTTCGAAAAAATCCCCGAGGATATACAGCGACTCGGCTGCGCGGGCGCGGCCGGCGAGCAGATCCAGAAACGCCCGGGTAATGTCCGGGCGCTCCTCCTCAAGATGCAGATCGGAGATCAGCAATATCACTCAGTGATCTCGGCTTTCTCGATGATCACGTCTTCGGCTGGAACGTCTTGATGGCCGGCTTTGCTGGTGGTGGCGACGCCTTTGATCCTGTCGACGATGTCGGTGCCTTCAACGACTTTGGCGAATACCGCATAGCCCCAGCCCTGAGTGGTCTTGGCGCTGTGGTTCAAGAAGGTGTTATCGGCGACGTTGATGAAGAACTGCGCGGAAGCCGAATGCGGCTCCATGGTGCGAGCCATGGCAACGGTGTACTTCTCGTTCGGCAGGCCGTTGTCAGCTTCGTTCTGGATGCTTGGGCGCTTGTCTTTCTTTTCTTTCATGCCTGGCTCAAAACCGCCGCCCTGGATCATGAAGTTGCCGATGACACGGTGGAAAACGGTGTTTTCGTAGTGGCCGGCGTTGACGTATTCGATGAAGTTGGCAACGGTCAGTGGCGCTTTTTCAGCGTTGAGTTCCAATACGATGTCGCCGTGATTGGTGGTCAATTTTACTTTGGACATGGAAAAGTCGCTCTTTTTGATTCATGGATGGGGCGCGATATAACCCTGACGCGCAGTTTACAGAGGTGGTTACATAATTCGGTCGAGTTTTTAACTCGCGTGTTTTCGCAGAGTGTGCTGTCAGCCTCTTGACGGCATCGGCTATGATAGGCGCTTTGATTTAGTCGGCCTACCCTGGCCGCGCACTTGTATTGTCCAAGGATCCTATGAGCAAGCCCACTCAAGACCCCGTTGCGAATTCCAAGGCAGGCCCTGCTGTCCCGACCAATTTCCTGCGCCCCATCGTCCAGGCTGACCTGGATGCCGGCAAGCACACGAAGATCGTCACGCGCTTTCCGCCTGAGCCCAACGGCTATCTGCATATCGGCCATGCCAAGTCGATTTGCGTGAATTTCGGGCTGGCCAAGGAGTTCGGCGGCGAAACGCATCTGCGCTTCGACGATACGAACCCGGCCAAGGAAGATCAGGAATACATTGATTCCATCCAGAATGACGTCAAGTGGCTGGGCTTCGAATGGTCCGGGGAAGTGCGTTATGCCTCGCAATATTTCGACCAATTGCACGACTGGGCAGTCGAGCTGATCAAGTCGGGCAAGGCCTACGTCGATGATCTGACCCCCGAGCAGGCCCGCGAATATCGCGGCACCCTGACCGAGCCGGGCAAGAACAGCCCGTTCCGGGAGCGTAGCGTCGAGGAAAACCTCGACCTGTTCGCCCGCATGAAGGCCGGTGAGTTCCCGGACGGCGCGCGCGTGCTGCGTGCCAGGATCGACATGGCCTCGCCGAACATGAACCTGCGCGACCCGATCCTGTATCGCATTCGTCATGCCCACCACCATCAGACCGGTGACAAGTGGTGCATTTACCCGATCTACGACTTTACCCACGGTCAGTCCGATGCCATTGAAGGCATCACGCATTCGATCTGCACACTGGAGTTCGAAAGCCATCGTCCGCTATATGACTGGTTCCTGGACAATCTGCCAGTACCATGCCATCCGCGTCAGTACGAGTTTTCGCGTCTGAACCTGAGCTACACCGTCACCAGCAAGCGCAAACTCAAGCAATTGGTGGACGAGCAGCACGTGTCTGGCTGGGATGACCCGCGCATGTCGACCATTTCGGGTTTCCGTCGTCGCGGCTATACGCCCGCTTCGATCCGCAACTTCTGCGAGATGATCGGCACCAACCGTTCCGACGGCGTCGTTGACTTCGGCATGCTCGAATTCAGCATCCGCGACGATCTGGACCACAGCGCGCCGCGCGCCATGTGCGTGCTGCGTCCGCTGAAAGTCGTGATCACCAACTACCCGGAAGGCCAGGTCGAGAAGCTGGAATTGCCGCGTCACCCGAAAGAAGACCTCGGCGTGCGCGAGTTGCCATTCGCCCGCGAGATCTACATCGATCGCGACGATTACATGGAAGAACCGCCAAAAGGCTACAAGCGCCTGGAGCCCAACGGCGAAGTGCGTCTGCGCGGCAGCTATGTGATCCGTGCCGATGAGGCGATCAAGGATGCCGACGGCAATATCGTCGAGTTGCGTTGCTCGTACGACCCGGAAACCCTGGGCAAGAACCCTGAAGGCCGCAAGGTCAAAGGCGTTGTGCACTGGGTGCCGGCTGCGGCCAGCCTTGAATGCGAAGTGCGTCTGTATGATCGCCTGTTCCGCTCCCCGAACCCGGAAAAAGCCGAAGACGGCGCCAGCTTCCTGGACAACATCAACCCCGATTCCCTGCAAGTGCTCACCGGTTGTCGTGCAGAACCTTCTCTGGCAAATGCACAACCGGAAGACCGTTTCCAGTTCGAACGCGAAGGTTATTTCTGCGCGGACATCAAGGACTCCAAACCTGGTCAACCAGTCTTTAACCGCACGGTGACGTTGCGGGATTCCTGGACCTGAGGCAAGCAAGTGCTCTCTATTTACAACACGCTCACCAAGAGCAAAGAAGTCTTCAAACCGCTGGATGGCAACAAGGTGCGCATGTACGTCTGCGGGATGACCGTTTACGACTACTGCCACCTTGGCCATGGCCGCAGCATGGTGGCGTTCGACCTCGTCACGCGCTGGCTGCGTTTCAGCGGCTATGAGCTGACGTACGTGCGCAACATCACCGATATTGACGACAAGATCATCAATCGTGCCCGTGACAACGGTGAAACGTTCGATGCCCTGACCGCGCGCATGATCGATGCGATGCATGAAGACGAGGCGCGGCTGAACATTCTGCCGCCGGACATGGAGCCGCGTGCCACCGATCATATCGCCGGCATGCACGCCATGATCCAGACCTTGATCGACAAGGGTTACGCCTACGCGCCGGGTAATGGCGACGTGTATTACCGCGTTGGCAAGTTCCTTGGTTACGGCAAGCTGTCGCGCAAGAAAATCGAAGACCTGCGCATCGGCGCGCGTATCGAAGTGGATGAATCCAAGGACGATCCGCTGGATTTCGTGCTCTGGAAAGGCGTCAAGCCGGGCGAACCCAGCTGGGAATCGCCTTGGGGCGCCGGGCGTCCGGGCTGGCATATTGAATGCTCGGTGATGTCCACCTGCTGCCTGGGCGAGACGTTCGATATTCATGGCGGCGGCAGCGATCTTGAGTTTCCGCACCACGAAAACGAAATTGCCCAGAGCGAAGCCGCGACCGGCAAGACCTACGCCAATACCTGGATGCACTGCGGCATGATTCGCATCAATGGCGAGAAGATGTCCAAGTCCTTGAACAACTTCTTCACCATTCGTGACGTGCTGGAGAAATATCATCCGGAAGTGGTGCGTTATCTGCTGGTTTCCAGCCATTACCGCAGCGCCATCAACTACTCCGAAGACAGCCTGAAAGAGTCCAAGAGCGCGCTGGAACGTTTCTATCACGCGTTGCGTGGCTTGCCGGTTTCCGAGCCGGTCGGTGGCGAGGCATTTGTCGAGCGATTCTCGGCGGCGATGAACGATGATTTCGGTACGCCGGAAGCGTGCGCCGTGCTGTTCGAAATGGTGCGCGAGATCAACCGCCTGCGTGACACCGATCTGCCCGCTGCGGCCGGTTTGGCGGCACGTTTGAAGGCGTTGGCCAGCGTGCTGGGCGTGCTGCAACTGGAAGCGGACGACTTTTTGCGCGCTGGCGCTGAAGGTCGGGTTGATGCGGCTGAAGTCGAGGCCTTGATCGAAGCCCGGCTGGCAGCACGAGCCGCCAAAAACTGGGGTGAATCCGACCGCATCCGCGACCAGCTCACCGCCATGGGCGTGGTACTGGAAGACGGCAAAGGCGCAACGACCTGGCGATTGGCGGATTGATTGGCTGCTGAGCCATGATTATCCCGTTGGAGCGAGGCTTGCTGTAGGACCGGCTTTGGTTGGGAGGGCAATTGATGCTCTCGCGACTAAAGTCGCTCCTACGGTCGCTCCTACGGTCGCTCCAATGGTCGCGCCAACGGTGACTTGCCATCAAACTCCCTTTTCCCGCAACCGCTTGTACAGCGTATTGCGGCTCACCCCGAGCCGTTTTGCCAACTGTGAAATGTTGCCGCCAGTGGCCTGCAACAAGTCATTCAAATCGGGTGAAGCGAGGCTTGCTGTAGGACCGGCTTCAGCCGGGAGGGCAATTGATGCTCTCGCGACTAAAGTCGCTCCTACGGTCGCTCCTACGGTCGCTCCTACAGCCGATTCGCGATCAAGCCTCGCTCCAACGGGGTTTGGCCATTCCAGGTCGGCAAAAAAATCATCCGGCAAATGCTCAACGCCTATGGGCTGTTCGTCGGCAAGGGCCAGCGCGACCTGAATCACGTTGCTGAGCTGGCGCAGGTTGCCGGGCCATGGATGCTCCTCGAACAACGCCAGGACTTTCGATTCGAACCCCGCGTGTTGTTCGGCGTCGCGATGCTGTTCCCAGAGCCGGTGGATGAGTGCGGCTTTGTCCGTGCGCTGGCGCAGCGGCGGCAACTCCAGATTCAGTCCGCTGATCCGGTAATACAAATCCTGGCGGAAATGCCCCGCTTGCACTTGTTCACGCAAGTTGCGGTTAGTGGCGGATATCAGCCGAATGTCCACCGGATACTGCTCGCTGCTGCCCAGCGGCTGCACGCAACGTTCTTGCAAGACCCGCAACAGACGCGCCTGAACGGCCAAGGGCATGTCGCCTATTTCGTCGAGAAACAGTGTGCCTTTATCCGCCTTGCGGATCAGGCCGATGCTGCCTTTGTGGTGGGCGCCGGTGAACGCGCCTTTTTCGTAACCAAACAGTTCGGACTCCACCAGTTCGGCGGGTATCGCCGCGCAATTCACCGCGATCAGCGGCCGGGCGGCGCGTGAACTGGCGTGGTGCAGGGCTTTGACAAACACCTCTTTGCCAACCCCGGTTTCGCCGTGGATCAGCAGCGGGATGTCCTTTTCCAGAAGCCGTTCGGCCTGGCGCACGGCTTTCTCGACTTTTGCGTCGCCCAAGCCCACGGCTGCCAGCGGCAATACATCGTTCGGCAGGGTTTTGACAGGCGGCGGGACTGCGTGCAGGTGTATCGGTTTGCGTTTCGGGCGTCTGAGCAAACCGTGGAATCGGTTATGCCCTGACGCCTGCAGCGCAAAAGGCTGCCCCTCGGGCTCGTCCAGCAAGCGCGCAACCGGGGTTTTGAACAGGTTTTCGATATTGGCCCGCAACAGGCTGACGCCCAGCAGATTATCGGCGCGGCGATTGGCGCTGACGATTTGTCCGAATTCATCAAAGATCAGCAAACCGGCCCATTGGCTGTCCAGGTTGTTCAGTCCGGTGTTGAAGGTCAGCTGGAAATGCGTGTCCTGAAACTGGTCGAGGATCAGCCGGTTCTCCACCGACTGGCTCATCATTTTCACCATGCCCAGCGTGTGGGAGGGCGGCAGAAAGCTGTCGCTGGACACATCGAGCACACCGATGATGCGCCGGGCAGCATCGAAGATCGGCGCGGCCGAACCGGTCATGAAACGGTTGGCCTTGAGGAAATGCTCGTCATGTTCGATGTGCACGGCCTGTTCACAGGCCAGTGCGGTGCCAATGGCATTGGTGCCGGTGCCGCGCTCAACCCAGCTGGCGCCAGCCATGAAGCCTTGCGTACGCGAGGGTTCGATGAAGCGTTGTGCGCCCCAGGATTTGAGCAGCTGGCCCTGATTGTCGGCCAGCAGAATCAGGCAATTGGAATTGGCGAGGATGTTCTCGTAGAACGGCAGCACTTCCTGATGGGTGGTCTGCACCAGCGAGTCATGCCGTTGCAGCAGCTCAGTCACTTGCGCTCCAGGCAACTGACCGAACGAGGGGCTGGACTGATGGCTGAGGCCGAACTCCCGACAACGGGCCCATGAATCTTGAACGATGATGTCGTGAGCGAGGGACGCACTGGGTGTGGACATGAGAGGGAATCCTGCGAGTACTTTTATTGTTTTTGTTATGCGACCTGCACGAGCCTTGGCTCGAAGCGTTTCTCCAGTGTTGTTCAATATTGTTCAAAGTCAACCTTTGAATTGTTCAAGTGTTCAGCGTTTGCTGTTCATTTTTGTTCAGCACTGAAACCTGTTCCTGAAGCTGATTTCTCGTGAAGGCTCTAGATCAAAGCTTTGCTTGCATCGATTTGGGCGGCGCTCACTTGGCACGCTTGTCGCAATGCTCCTGGAAATAGCCGCAAACATTCGAAAAGATTTCGCTGCAGATTTCGACTGCATGCAACACCCCTGATAAGAACCAACAATAAAGGGCACGCCATGTCACTCACGCTGGAGCACGTCAGCCGCGCTGTCGACGGCCAAACATGGATCGACGACGCATCCTTGAGCTTCGAACCTGGATCTTTCAACGTACTGCTGGGCCGCACCCTGTCAGGCAAAACCAGCCTGATGCGCTTGATGGCGGGGCTGGACAAGCCCGACAGCGGAAGAATCCTGATGAACGGCAAAGATGTCACACAGACCGCAGTGCGGCACCGCAACGTGTCGATGGTCTATCAGCAGTTCATCAATTACCCGAGCATGACGGTGTTCGAAAATATCGCCTCGCCGCTGCGTCAGGCCGGGGAATCCAGGGAAGTCATTCACAGCAGGGTGCATGAAACCGCGAAGATGCTGCGCATCGAGCGTTTTCTGCAACGTTACCCGCTGGAGTTGTCCGGCGGGCAGCAGCAGCGCACGGCCATGGCCCGGGCGCTGGTCAAGGATGCCGAGCTGATCCTGTTTGACGAGCCTTTGGTCAACCTCGACTACAAACTCCGGGAAGAGCTGCGCCAGGAAATGCGCGAACTGTTCGAAGCGCGGCATACCATCGCCATTTATGCCACCACCGAGCCCAATGAAGCCCTGGCGCTTGGCGGCACCACGACGATCCTGCACGAAGGGCGGATTGTGCAGAGCGGCAAGACGCCTGAGGTGTACCACCAGCCCAAGACCGTGCTGGCCGCTGAATTGTTTTCCGAGCCGCCCATCAACCTGATGCCCGGGCGCATCGACGGCAACGAAGTCAGCTTCGCCAACTTCGTGCATTTCCCGCTCAATGTCGACCTGCGCAAGGTCGGCGATGGTCAGTTCCGTTTTGGCGTGCGGCCCAGCCATTTGAGCCTGGTGCCCTCCAACGATGACGATCTTGAGCTGGCAGTTACCGTCGAACTGGCGGAAATCAGCGGCTCGGAAACCTTTCTCCACGTGCGCAACGAGCACTTCTCGCTGGTCCTGCATTTGCCCGGCGTGCACGCCTATGACGTCGACGCCGCGATTCGGGTGTATATCCCGACCCACAAACTGTTTGTCTTCGACGAGCAAGGCCGCCTGATCCAGGCGCCGGGCTTGCGTATGGCGAGGGTTGCCTGATGGCTGAAATTCGTTTGCAGAACCTCGCCCACAGTTACAGCAGCGCACCTTCGGGGCCGGACGACTACGCGATCCGCGAGATGAGCCATATCTGGGAGCAGGGTGGTGCCTACGCTTTGTTGGGGCCTTCGGGCTGTGGCAAATCGACCTTGCTCAATATTATTTCCGGCCTGCTCAGTCCTTCGGAAGGCCAGGTGATGTTTGATTCCAAGGTGGTCAACGACCTGACTCCCGAGAAGCGTAACATCGCTCAGGTTTTCCAGTTCCCGGTGGTCTACGACACCATGACGGTGTACGACAATCTGGCGTTCCCGCTGCGCAATCAAGGCATGGACGAAAAACGCATCCAGGCCAAGGTCCAGGAAATCGCCGAGGTACTGGACCTGCAGGCCGTATTGAAGAACAAAGCCAAGAACCTTTCAGCCGATGAAAAACAGAAAGTCTCCATGGGCCGCGGCCTGGTGCGTGATGACGTGTCGGCAATCCTCTTCGATGAGCCGCTGACGGTTATCGACCCGCATCTGAAATGGAAGCTGCGGCGCAAGCTCAAGCAGATTCACGAGCAATTCAACATCACCATGGTCTACGTCACCCACGATCAGCTGGAGGCTTCGACCTTCGCCGACAAGATCGCGGTGATGTATGGCGGACAGATCGTGCAGTTCGGCACGCCGCGCGAGTTGTTCGAAAAACCTTCTCACACCTTTGTCGGCTATTTCATAGGCAGTCCTGGAATGAACCTGATTGAAGTCACCCCGCAAGACGGTGGGGTCGGCTTCGGTGACATTCATCTGCCACTGTCCAAAGGCTTGCAGCGCAAGTTGGCCGGTACTGAGTGGAGCAGCCTTAAAGTCGGCATTCGCCCGGAATTCATCCATGTGTGGGACGGGCCGTATGACGACGCGATGTGTGCTGATGTGACCTACGTCGAAGATCTCGGCACCTACAAGATCCTGACGCTGAATCTGGCTGGCCAGTCGCTGAAAGTGCGCTTGCAGGAAGACAAGCCGGTGCCACAAGGCCAGGCATGGATCAGTTTTCCGGGGCAATGGCTGATGCTGTACGCCGACGAATATCTGCTCCAGGCCGACTCCGACAGTGAGGTGCCCCATGCGTAAGGTGCAAAACAACAAGGCCTGGTGGCTGGTGCTGCCGGTGTTCCTGCTGGTGGCATTCAGCGCCATCATTCCGATGATGACCGTGGTCAACTACTCGCTGCAGGACATCTTCGATCAGTCAAATCGCTATTTTGTCGGTACTGACTGGTTCAGGCAGGTGCTGCAGGATCCACGTCTGCATGATTCGCTGCTGCGCCAATTCATTTATTCGGGATGCGTGTTGCTGATCGAAATTCCCCTGGGCATTGCCATCGCGCTGACCATGCCGACCAAGGGCCGCTGGTCTTCGTTGTGCCTGATCGTCATGACCATCCCGCTGCTGATCCCGTTCAACGTGGTCGGCACCATCTGGCAGATTTTCGGCCGTGCCGATATCGGGCTGATGGGCTACGCGCTGAACAAGGTCGGTATCAGCTACAACTATGCGGCCAACGCGTCGGATGCCTGGGTGACGGTGTTGGTCATTGATGTCTGGCACTGGACGTCGCTGGTCGCGCTGCTGTGCTACTCGGGGCTGCGTGCCATCCCGGACGTTTACTACCAGGCCGCGCGCATTGATCGGGCCTCTGGCTGGGCAGTATTCCGACACATCCAGCTGCCGAAAATGAAGAGTGTGCTGCTGATCGCGGTAATGCTGCGCTTCATGGACAGCTTCATGATTTACACCGAACCCTTCGTGTTGACCGGTGGCGGGCCGGGTAACTCCACAACCTTCCTCAGCCAGACACTGACCACCATGGCCTTGGGCCAATTCGACCTGGGGCCGGCGGCTGCGTTCTCGCTGGTGTATTTCCTGATCATTCTGTTGGTGTCGTGGGTGTTCTACACCGCCATGACCCACGGCGAAAAGAACTGAGGAGCGGCCATGAACCTGCGCAAGATAGTGCCGTTGTGGATTTACCTGCTGTTTCTGCTGGTGCCGATCTACTGGCTGGTCAACATGTCGTTCAAGACCAACACGGAAATCCTCGGCGGCCTGACGCTGTTCCCACAGGATTTCACCCTGGCCAATTACAAGGTGATTTTCACCGACGAGAGCTGGTACAGCGGTTATATCAATTCGCTGTACTACGTTTGTCTGAATACCGTGATATCGCTGAGTGTCGCGCTGCCTGCGGCCTACGCTTTTTCACGCTATCGTTTCCTCGGCGACAAGCACCTGTTCTTCTGGCTGCTGACCAACCGCATGGCGCCACCGGCAGTGTTTCTGCTGCCGTTTTTCCAGCTGTACTCGTCCATCGGGCTGTTTGACACGCACATCGCCGTAGCGCTGGCGCATTGCCTGTTCAACGTGCCGCTGGCGGTGTGGATTCTCGAAGGCTTCATGTCGGGCGTGCCCAAGGAAATCGACGAAACGGCTTACATCGACGGTTACAGCTTCCCCAAGTTCTTTGTGAAGATATTCGTCCCGCTGATTGGCTCGGGTATCGGCGTCACGGCGTTCTTCTGCTTCATGTTTTCGTGGGTCGAGCTGCTGCTGGCGCGCACCTTGACGTCAGTCAATGCCAAGCCGATTGCGGCGGTCATGACCCGCACCGTCTCGGCGTCGGGGATTGACTGGGGCGTGCTGGCGGCGGCGGGAGTATTGACTATCCTGCCGGGCATGCTGGTGATCTGGTTCGTTCGTAATCACGTGGTCAAGGGCTTTGCCCTCGGCCGGGTCTGAGGAGTCGAAAAATGGAATGGATGGCCTGGACAGTACCCACCGCCGCATTCTTCGCCGGCATCGCCTTGATTCTGGCTGGGATGACGGTATGGGAGTTGCGTTCACCCTGTGTCGAGCGTCGCGGCTTTTTACCGATTTCCACCAGTCGCGGTGATCGGCTTTTCATCGGTTTGCTGGGCAGCGCTTATCTTCATTTGCTGGTAATTGGCGTCACGGACTGGAGCATCTGGGTTGCTTCGCTGATCTCTCTGGTCTGGCTTTTGGTGGTGATGCGCTGGGGGTAGCCGCGCTTGCAGCCGCTTATCAAGGCGCAATGCTCGGCAGGTTTTCATGAAATGGCTACGTACGAATCATCTGGAGGTGTCTATGTTCTACAAAAACAACAAACTGCGACATAGCGTTACGCTGGCTTCAATGCTGGCGCTCAGTGGATTGAGCGTGACTGCATGGGCTGATGCCTATGAAGACGCGGCAAAGAAGTGGATTGGTTCGGAGTTCAAGCCTTCTACTCTGACCCCGGAACAGCAACTGTCCGAGCTTGAGTGGTTCATCAAGGCGGCCGAGCCGTTTCGTGGCATGGAGATCAAGGTCGTTTCCGAAACCCTGACCACCCATGAATATGAGTCGAAAACCCTGGCCAAAGCGTTTACCGAGATCACCGGCATCAAGCTGACCCATGATCTGGTGCAGGAAGGCGACGTTATCGAAAAAATCCAGACGCAAATGCAGTCGGATAAAAACATCTATGACGGCTGGGTTAACGATTCTGACTTGATCGGTACCCATTTCCGCTACGGCAAGGCGCAATCGATTACCGACTTGATGGAAAGTGAGGCGGGTAAAAAAGTTACTTCTCCTACGCTGGATATCAAGGATTTCATTGGGATCTCTTTCACTACCGCGCCGGACAAGAAAATCTATCAGTTGCCGGATCAGCAGTTTGCCAACCTGTACTGGTTCCGTGCCGACTGGTTTGAACGGCCGGATCTGCGCGAAAAATTCAAGGCCAAATATGGCTACGAGCTAGGCGTGCCGGTCAACTGGTCCGCCTATGAAGACATCGCCAAGTTCTTCAGCGAAGACGTCAAGGAAATCGACGGCAAGCGGGTTTATGGCCACATGGACTATGGCAAAAAAGACCCGTCGCTGGGCTGGCGCTTCACTGATGCCTGGTTCTCCATGGCCGGCAGCGGCGACAAGGGTTTACCTAACGGCTTGCCTGTCGACGAGTGGGGCATTCGCGTCGAAGGCTGCCATCCTGCGGGTTCAAGCATCACCCGCGGTGGCGATACCAACGGTCCGGCGGCCGTGTTCGCCACCCAGAAATACATCGACTGGCTCAAGGCCTATGCGCCGCCGCAGGCAGCGGGCATGACCTTCTCCGAATCCGGTCCGGTGCCTTCGCAAGGTAACGTCGCCCAGCAAATATTCTGGTACACGGCGTTTACAGCCGACATGACCAAACCAGGCCTGCCGGTAATGAACGCCGATGGCACCCCGAAATGGCGGATGGCGCCTTCGCCAAAAGGGCCGTATTGGAAAGACGGCATGAAGCTCGGCTATCAGGACGTGGGTTCGTGGACTTTCCTCAAGTCGACGCCGGAAAAGCAGCGCATGGCCGCTTGGCTGTACGCGCAGTTCGTCACCTCGAAAACCGTGTCCCTGAAGAAAACCATCGTCGGTCTGACGCCGATTCGTGAGTCGGATATCAACTCGCAAGCCATGACTGACCTTGCGCCGAAACTGGGTGGCCTGGTGGAGTTCTATCGCAGCCCGGCGCGGGTGCAATGGTCGCCGACCGGCACCAACGTGCCTGACTATCCGAAACTGGCGCAATTGTGGTGGAGCCATGTGGCAGAAGCCGTGACTGGCGAAAAAACCGCCCAGCAGGCGCTGGATGGCCTGGCCAAGGATCAGGACGCAATCCTGATGCGTCTGGAGCGCTCAAAAGCTCAGGATGCCAGCGGCTGTGCGCCGAAGTTGAATCCGGAAACCACTGCCGAAGCCTGGTACAAGAAAGGCGAGGCATCGCCGGACGGCTGGGCCGCTCCGCAGCGCAAACTGGCTAATGAAAAGCCTAAAGGTGAGACGGTCAACTACAACGATCTGCTGAAAACCTGGGAGGCTGCGCGCAAATAACTGATTGCCGGGCACAAAAAAACGGCACCGCGAAGGTGCCTTTTTTTTTCGTGGCGCAATCCTTAGTCGTGCAGGGATTCGGCCGCGTACAAGGTGTTTTCCAGCAGGCAGGCACGGGTCATCGGGCCGACGCCGCCAGGTACCGGCGTGATCCAGCCAGCCCGGGGCAGGGCGGTTTCGTAAACTACGTCGCCGACCAGCTTGCCGTCTTCCTGGCGATTGATGCCGACGTCGATCACGATCGCGCCCGGCTTGATCCATTCGCCCTTGACCAGCCCCGGCTTGCCCGCCGCGACCACCACCAGATCAGCGCGGCCTACGTGACCGGCCAGATCCTGCGTGAAGCGGTGCGTGACGGTCACGGTGCAACCGGCCAGCAGCAACTCCATTGCCATCGGACGCCCGACGATGTTCGAGGCGCCAACCACGACCGCGTCCATCCCGTAGAGATCGACGCCCGTGCTTTCCAGCAGCGTCATGATGCCTTTCGGGGTGCAGGGACGCAGCAGCGGAATCCGCTGGGCCAGGCGACCGACGTTATAAGGATGGAAGCCATCCACGTCCTTGTCCGGGCGAATACGCTCCAGCAGCAACGATGCATCCAGATGCGCGGGCAGCGGCAATTGCAGCAGCACGCCGTCGATGGTCGCGTCGTCGTTCAGGCGATCGATCAACTCGGTCAGCGCGGTCTGGGTGGTTTCGGCCGGAAGATCATAAGCTTGCGAGATGAAGCCAACTTCCTCGCAGTCTTTACGCTTGTGCGAGACATAAACCTGAGAGGCGGGGTCGCTGCCCACCAGAATCACCGCGAGGCCCGGTGTGCGCAGGCCTTGATCGCGACGTTCGGCGACACGTTTGGCGATCTGCTGGCGCAGGCTGGCTGCGATCGCTTTGCCGTCGATAAGTTTTGCAGTCATTACGCGTGATTAACCATCGAGAGGGATTGGAAAAGAGCGCGCATTCTCGCATGTCATGGCGCATGGGCAAAGGCGCTTGGTCCGCGAATTCAGCTAACTCCTTTATCTAACTGAATTTTTTCGAAAAAAGAGTTGACGACCCTGGGGGGCGTCTATAAGATTCGTCGCACTTGTCGGGCACAGCCCAGCACTGGTTAAGCTAGCACTGGTTGATTTGGTCAGGCAGAGTTGCAGATTGGCTCGGTGTGATTGAAAGCCTTTTAATTTGTGATCGTTAAAGAATACAGATTATATAAGTGCCCGTAGCTCAGCTGGATAGAGCATCCGCCTTCTAAGCGGATGGTCGCAGGTTCGAGTCCTGCCGGGTGCGCCATTAAAGGCAGCTTTGGCACAAGTAAGATGTCACGGTTACAACGCAATATGGTGGGCGTAGCTCAGTTGGTAGAGCACGGGATTGTGACTCCCGTTGTCGAGGGTTCGATCCCCTTCGTCCACCCCATATTCAGAGAGGCGCCAGACTTATAATCTGGCGCCTTTGCTTTAAAGATTGAATGCGGATGTGGTGGAATTGGTAGACACACTGGATTTAGGTTCCAGCGCCGCAAGGTGTGAGAGTTCGAGTCTCTCCGTCCGCACCAGGATACAAGCGTTGTTGCTGGTTCAGCACTGACGACTGAAGAAAGCCGCCTAGTGCGGCTTTTTTTGTTTCAGGATTATGGTTTTGTCGTTTTGCCCGATCGCTCAGCCCGGCTGCCGTCGGTCGCGCAAAGCGTGTTTCGGGGATGGAATCGGCGACGAGCATGTGCATGCGATGCCTTCTATAAGGCCGTGCCAGACGCGTTTCGGTCGGTGGGAACCCATCATGGTTGTCACTTGCGGGCTCGCTGGATCCGTCCTCTTCATTTGCCCTTTTTCAGTAGGGTGACTTCTTGAGTTTGACCCACTAGAATGCATGCCCTTGATTCTGGGGTCGGAAACGGCCGGCTAACGTCTGTGCAACGAGGAATATCCATGCAAGTTTCTGTTGAAAATACTTCCGCTCTTGAGCGCCGCATGACCATTGGCGTGCCTGCCGAACGCATCGAGACTGAAGTCAACAAGCGTCTGCAGCAGACCGCACGTAAAGCCAAGATCCCGGGCTTCCGCCCAGGCAAAGTGCCTATGAGCGTGATCCGCCAGCGTTATGAAGACGGCGCGCGTCAGGAAGCGCTGGGCGACTTGATCCAGGCGACCTTTTACGAAGCAGTGGTTGAGCAGAAGCTGAACCCGGCTGGCGCTCCTTCTGTAGAGCCCAAGTCCTTCGAAAAGGGCAAGGATCTGGAATACGTCGCGACGTTCGAAGTGTTCCCTGAGTTCACTGTTGCAGGTTTCGAATCCATCGCTGTTGAGCGTCTGGCTGCCGACGTGGCTGATGCCGATCTCGACAACATGCTGGAAATCCTGCGCAAGCAAAACGTTCGTTTCGAAGTGGCCGATCGTGCTGCCCAGAACGAAGATCAGCTGAATATCGATTTCGTTGGCAAGGTTGACGGCGAAGTGTTCGCTGGCGGCTCGGCCACTGGCACCCAGCTGGTATTGGGTTCCGGTCGCATGATCCCGGGCTTCGAAGACGGTCTGGTCGGCGCTAAAGCCGGCGAAGAGCGTGTTCTGAACCTGACCTTCCCGGAAGACTATCAGAACCTGGAGCTGGCTGGTAAAGCTGCCGAGTTCACCGTGACCGTCAACACGGTTTCCGAGCCTAAGCTGCCTGAGCTGAACGAAGAGTTCTTCAAGCAGTTCGGCATCAAGGAAACCGGCATCGACGGCTTCCGCACCGAAGTTCGCAAGAACATGGAGCGCGAGCTGCGTCAGGCGATCAAATCCAAGGTCAAGAATCAGGTAATGGACGGCTTGCTGGCCGCCAACCCGATTGAAGTGCCTAAATCATTGCTGGAAAACGAAGTAAACCGTCTGCGCGTGCAGGCTGTTCAGCAGTTCGGCGGCAACATCAAGCCTGATCAACTGCCGGCAGAACTGTTCGAAGAGCAAGCCAAGCGTCGTGTGGAGCTGGGCCTGATCGTTGCTGAAGTCGTCAAGCAGTTCGACCTCAAGCCTGACGATACTCGTGTTCGCGAGCTGATTCAGGAAATGGCATCCGCTTACCAGGAGCCAGAGCAGGTTGTGGCCTGGTACTACAAAAACGAGCAGCAAATGAACGAAGTGCGTTCGGTTGTGCTCGAAGAACAAGTTGTGGATACTGTTTTGCAGAAAGCTAGCGTGACCGACAAGTCGGTCTCCTACGAAGAAGCAGTCAAGCCGGTAGAAGCTCCACAAGCCGACTGATTTTTTTCTCTCGTTCGAAAACACCTACAAGCCAGCCTTCGCGCTGGCTTGTGCGTATTCAAGAAATGACTATTTGGGAGTGAATGCGAGACATGTCCCGCAATTCTTATATTCA
>Ga0247814_10000752_pt1 | contig 23047 bp, 17 predicted proteins | sample UWRJL179409R1_FD_179947 | JGI IMG/M metagenome (GOLD analysis project Ga0247814, IMG submission 179947) | Plant litter microbial communities from Arlington Agricultural Research Station in Wisconsin, United States - UWRJ-L179-409R-1 | ecosystem: Environmental > Terrestrial > Plant litter >... | reverse complement strand
TATCAAACTGCCAGACGCGCACGACCTTTGGCGCGGCGACGCGACAGGACGGCACGGCCGTTCTTGGTAGCCATGCGAGCACGGAAACCGTGAGTACGAGCGCGTTTGATAGTGCTTGGTTGGAAAGTACGTTTCATGTCGTGTTACCTGGTTCGTCCACAACGGGCCGGAATGGCCCCCGTTTTAAGAGACCGGGGATTCTAGAGAAACCGCGCCTCTAGGTCAATTTCCAACCAACGTTTCCTTCATTTACTTCTTCAGGGCCTTTTTTGCCTGTCCCTCAGATTGATTCGAAATGGATGACGGCGCTAGATATAGAAATAAAGAAGGAAAGTATTTAAAGCTTCTTTATAAAGCTTATTAAAGCTAGGGCAGAACTTCGCTGTGGATAACTGGCCTTAGCCCAGTAAACACGTAGCGTACAGAGAATGACAACACTGTCGAGAAACGGTGCTCTGCCTGTGCTGCGCTGTCGGAAAAGCTGTGCATGAAATGCCTTGTTATCCACAGGCGGGTTATCCACAGACTTTCGACCCGACTTATGCAAAGACCTGAAGCGGGGTTATCCACAGGGCTTATCCACATGCCGTCCGTCGCGTAAATTCTCGATAAAAGCCTGATTTCAACAGCTCTGTACGCAAGCTACATGTGGATAAGTCGCGCTCTGATCGTTACAATGGCCGCTTGTTTTTTGCCTCACCGGCTTTCGACTTAGGGGATATCCGTGTCAGTGGAACTTTGGCAGCAGTGCGTGGAGCTTTTGCGCGACGAGCTGCCTGCCCAGCAATTCAACACCTGGATCCGTCCGCTACAGGTCGAAGCCGAAGGCGACGAGTTGCGCGTCTATGCGCCGAACCGCTTTGTTCTCGATTGGGTCAATGAAAAATACCTGAGTCGCCTGCTTGAGCTGCTGGGTGAACACGGCCAGGGACTGGCGCCTGCGCTTTCCTTATTAATAGGCAGCAAGCGCAGTTCTGCTCCCCGCGCTGCACCCAATGCGCCGCTGGCCGCTGCCGCTTCTCAGGCTATGGTGTCTAATCAGGTCGCGGCCTCCGCGCCAGCCCAGGTAGCAACGCCGGCCCCCGCGCATCCAATGCCTGTCCACGACGAACCGTCGCGGGCCAGTTTTGATCCGATGGCTGGAGCCAGTTCTCAGCAAGCGCCGGCACGTGCCGAACAGCGCACGGTTCAGGTAGAAGGTGCGCTCAAGCACACCAGCTACCTGAACCGGACCTTCACCTTCGAAAACTTTGTCGAAGGTAAGTCCAACCAACTGGCGCGCGCTGCCGCCTGGCAAGTCGCGGATAACCCCAAGCACGGTTACAACCCGCTGTTCCTTTATGGCGGTGTTGGCCTGGGTAAAACCCACTTGATGCACGCTGTGGGTAACCACCTGTTAAAGAAGAACCCGAATGCCAAGGTGGTGTACCTGCATTCGGAGCGCTTTGTGGCCGACATGGTCAAGGCGCTGCAACTGAATGCAATCAACGAGTTCAAGCGTTTCTACCGTTCGGTGGACGCGCTGCTGATTGATGACATTCAATTCTTCGCCCGCAAAGAGCGCTCTCAGGAAGAATTCTTCCATACTTTCAACGCTTTACTGGAAGGTGGACAGCAAGTCATTCTGACCAGTGACCGCTATCCGAAAGAGATCGAAGGCCTGGAAGAACGTCTGAAATCGCGTTTCGGCTGGGGCCTGACCGTTGCGGTCGAGCCGCCCGAGCTGGAAACCCGGGTTGCGATTCTGATGAAGAAAGCGGATCAGGCGAAAGTGGATCTGCCACACGATGCCGCGTTTTTCATTGCCCAGCGCATCCGCTCCAACGTCCGTGAACTCGAAGGTGCGCTCAAGCGTGTCATTGCCCACTCGCACTTCATGGGTCGTGATATCACCATCGAGCTGATTCGCGAATCGCTGAAAGACTTGCTGGCGTTGCAAGACAAGCTGGTGAGTGTGGATAACATTCAGCGCACCGTCGCCGAGTACTACAAGATCAAGATTTCCGACCTGTTGTCCAAGCGTCGTTCCCGATCGGTAGCTCGCCCGCGCCAGGTGGCGATGGCGTTGTCCAAGGAACTGACCAACCACAGTTTGCCCGAAATTGGCGATGTGTTTGGCGGCCGCGACCATACGACGGTCTTGCACGCATGCCGCAAGATCAACGAACTTAAGGAATCCGACGCGGACATCCGCGAGGACTACAAGAACCTGCTGCGTACTCTGACTACCTGATGACACCAGCGCAGCTTATTAAGGCAAGGGACTAGACCATGCATTTCACCATTCAACGCGAAGCCCTGTTGAAACCCCTGCAATTGGTCGCCGGCGTGGTTGAACGCCGCCAGACCTTGCCGGTGCTCTCCAATGTGCTGCTGGTTGTTCAAGGCCAACAGCTTTCGCTGACCGGTACCGATCTTGAGGTCGAACTGGTCGGTCGCGTCCAGTTGGAAGAACCTGCTGAGCCGGGCGAAATCACCGTACCTGCGCGCAAGCTGATGGACATCTGCAAAAGCCTGCCCAACGACGCACTCATCGACATCAAGCTCGACGATGCCAAGTTGATCGTCAAGGCTGGCCGCAGTCGCTTCACCTTGTCGACGCTGCCAGCCAACGATTTTCCGACCGTTGAAGAAGGTCCGGGCTCCCTGACGTTCAACCTGGTGCAAAGCAAGCTGCGTCGCCTGATTGAACGCACCAGTTTTGCCATGGCTCAACAAGACGTGCGCTACTACCTCAACGGCATGTTGCTGGAAGTCAGTGCCGGCATTCTGCGCGCCGTTGCCACTGACGGTCACCGTCTGGCCATGTGCTCGATGTCGGCCGAGATCGAACACGCTGATCGTCATCAAGTGATCGTGCCGCGCAAAGGTATCCTTGAATTGGCGCGCTTGCTGACCGAGCAAGACGGTATCGTCAGCATCGTGCTGGGTCAGCACCACATTCGCGCCACCACCGGCGAGTTCACGTTCACTTCGAAACTGGTCGACGGCAAATTCCCTGACTACGAGCGCGTCCTGCCAAAAGGCGGCGACAAACTGGTATTGGGTGATCGTCAGGCGCTGCGCGAAGCGTTCAGCCGCACGGCTATTCTTTCCAACGAAAAGTACCGGGGTATTCGTCTGCAGTTGGCCGCTGGCCAGTTGAAGATCCAGGCGAACAACCCGGAGCAGGAAGAAGCAGAAGAAGAGATCAGCGTTGACTACAACGGCGGTTCGCTGGAAATCGGCTTTAACGTCAGCTACTTGCTGGACGTCCTGGGTGTGATGACCACTGAACAGGTTCGCCTGATTCTGTCGGACTCCAACAGCAGCGCCCTGGTGCAAGAGTCGGACAACGACGATTCCGCCTATGTCGTTATGCCGATGCGCCTGTAACCAGCTTGTTCATGTTCAGCGGAACCTAGATGTCTCTCAGCCGCGTCTCGGTCACCGGGGTGCGCAATCTGCACCCGGTGACCTTCTCCCCTTCCCCGCGTATCAACATCCTCCACGGTGAAAATGGCAGTGGCAAAACCAGCGTGCTGGAAGCCATCCATTTGCTCGGTCTTGCCCGGTCCTTTCGCAGTGCGCGCTTGCTTCCCGTCATTCAGTACGAGCAACCGTCGTGTACGGTTTTTGGCCAGGTCGAACTGGCCGAAGGCGGCCACAGCAGCTTGGGCGTTTCACGGGATCGCCAGGGCGATTTTCAGATCCGGATTGATGGACAGAACGCACGCAGCGCGGCGCAACTTGCCGAGACCTTACCGCTGCAACTGATCAATCCGGACAGTTTTCGCTTGCTGGAAGGCGCGCCCAAAATACGCAGACAGTTTCTCGACTGGGGAGTGTTCCACGTGGAACCTCGATTCATGTCGACGTGGCAGCGCCTGCAGAAGGCCTTGAGGCAGCGGAACTCATGGCTGCGGCATGGTACACTTGACGTCGCTTCGCAAGCGGCATGGGATCGCGAGCTGTGCCTGGCCAGCGATGAAATAGATGAGTTTCGCCGAGCATACATCAAGGCTTTGAAGCCAGTCTTTGAACAAACCTTGAGCGAGCTTGTTGAGCTCGAAGGTTTGACCCTGAGCTACTACCGAGGATGGGATAAAGAAAAAGAGCTGAGCACGGTGCTCGCTTCTTCTCTCCATCGGGATCAGCAAATGGGCCATACACAGGCCGGACCACAACGCGCTGACTTGCGCCTTAGATTAGGCGCACACAACGCCGCGGATATTTTGTCCCGGGGTCAGCAGAAGTTGGTGGTCTGTGCGCTGCGCATAGCCCAAGGACATCTCGTTAGCCAGGCTCGACGCGGCCAATGTATTTACCTGGTGGATGACTTGCCGTCGGAACTCGATGAGCGTCACCGCCAGGCACTTTGCCGTTTGCTGGAAGAATTACGCTGCCAGGTTTTCATTACCTGTGTAGACCACGAATTATTGAGGGAAGGCTGGCAGACGGAAACGCCAGTCGCTTTGTTCCACGTGGAACAAGGCCGTATCACCCAGACCCACGACCATCGGGAGTGATTGCATGAGCGAAAACCAAACGTACGACTCCTCCAGCATTAAAGTGCTGAAAGGGCTAGATGCCGTACGCAAGCGTCCCGGTATGTACATCGGTGATACTGACGATGGCAGCGGTCTACACCACATGGTGTTCGAGGTGGTTGATAACTCGATCGACGAAGCTTTGGCTGGCCATTGCGACGACATCAGCATCATCATCCACCCAGACGAATCGATCACCGTCCGTGACAACGGTCGCGGCATTCCGGTAGACGTGCATAAAGAAGAAGGCGTATCGGCAGCAGAGGTCATCATGACCGTGCTTCACGCTGGCGGTAAGTTCGATGATAACTCCTACAAGGTATCCGGCGGCCTGCACGGTGTAGGTGTTTCGGTTGTGAACGCCCTTTCCGAATTGTTGCTGCTGACTGTACGTCGCAGCGGCAAGATCTGGGAACAGACCTACATCCATGGTGTTCCACAGGAACCCATGCGCATTGTTGGCGAGAGCGATTCCACCGGCACCGAGATTCACTTCAAGCCATCGGCTGACACCTTCAAGAACATCCACTTCAGCTGGGACATTCTGGCCAAGCGGATTCGTGAACTGTCTTTCCTGAACTCCGGTGTGGGCATCGTCCTTAAAGACGAACGCAGCGGCAAGGAAGAGTTGTTCAAGTACGAAGGCGGTTTGCGTGCGTTCGTTGAATACCTGAACACCAACAAGACTCCGGTCAACCAGGTGTTCCACTTCAACATTCAGCGTGAAGATGGCATCGGCGTCGAGATCGCGTTGCAGTGGAACGACAGCTTCAACGAGAACCTGTTGTGCTTCACCAACAACATTCCTCAGCGTGATGGCGGTACTCACCTCGTGGGTTTCCGTTCGGCACTGACGCGTAACCTGAACACCTACATCGAGCAGGAAGGTCTGGCCAAGAAGCACAAGGTCGCGACCACCGGTGACGATGCGCGTGAAGGTTTGACGGCAATTATTTCGGTAAAAGTGCCGGACCCTAAATTCAGTTCGCAGACCAAAGACAAGCTGGTTTCGTCCGAAGTGAAAACCGCAGTTGAACAGGAGATGGGTAAACACTTCTCCGACTTCCTGCTGGAAAATCCGAACGAAGCCAAAGCCGTCGTCGGCAAGATGATCGACGCTGCGCGCGCTCGTGAAGCGGCGCGCAAGGCCCGTGAGATGACTCGCCGTAAAGGCGCGTTGGACATCGCAGGTTTGCCGGGCAAACTCGCTGACTGCCAAGAGAAAGACCCTGCCCTCTCCGAACTGTATCTGGTGGAAGGGGACTCTGCTGGCGGCTCAGCCAAGCAGGGGCGTAACCGTAAAACCCAGGCGATCCTGCCACTCAAAGGCAAGATCCTTAACGTCGAGAAAGCACGTTTCGACAAGATGATCTCTTCGCAAGAAGTGGGCACCTTGATCACTGCGCTCGGCTGCGGCATTGGTCGCGACGAATACAACATCGCCAAGTTGCGCTACCACAACATCATCATCATGACCGATGCTGACGTCGACGGTTCGCACATCCGCACCTTGTTGCTGACGTTCTTCTTCCGTCAGTTGCCTGAGCTGATCGAGCGTGGCTACATTTACATCGCTCAGCCGCCGCTGTACAAGGTCAAGAAAGGCAAGCAAGAGCAGTACATCAAAGACGACGAGGCCATGGAAGAGTACATGACCCAGTCGGCGCTTGAAGATGCCAGCCTGCACTTGAACGAGTCGGCTCCGGGTATTTCCGGTCCGCAGCTGGAGCGTCTGGTTAACGATTTCCGCATGGTCATGAAGACCCTCAAGCGCCTGTCGCGTCTGTATCCTCAGGAACTGACCGAGCATTTCGTTTACCTGCCGCCGGTCAGCCTGGAACAGCTTTCCGATCACGAAGGCATGCAAGCCTGGCTCGCCCTGCTCGACACGCGTCTGCGCGTCGGCGAGAAGTCCGGTCTGGTTTACAAAGCCAGCCTGCGTGAAGATCGCGAACGTAACGTCTGGCTGCCAGAGGTCGAACTGATCTCCCATGGCCTGTCCAACTACGTGACCTTCAACCGTGACTTCTTCGGCAGCAACGATTACAAGACTGTGACCGCTTTGGGTCTGCAGATCAGTACGTTGCTGGAAGAAGGCGCTTACGTACAGCGTGGCGAACGCAAGAAGCCGGTCAGCGAGTTCAAGGAAGCCCTTGCCTGGTTGATGGCCGAAAGCACCAAGCGTCACACCATCCAGCGCTACAAAGGTCTGGGCGAAATGAACCCGGATCAGCTGTGGGAAACCACCATGGACCCGTCTGTACGTCGCATGCTCAAGGTCACCATCGAAGACGCCATCGGCGCCGACCAGATCTTCAACACCCTGATGGGTGATGCGGTCGAGCCTCGTCGTGACTTCATCGAAAGCAATGCCCTGGCAGTGTCCAACCTCGATTTCTAAGGGGCTGCACCGCTAACCAAATCAGGCCAACGCTGATCCAGCGTTGGCCTTTTTTGTGGGCGGTGTGAAAGGCTGAACGGCGCCTGAATAATCACCAGGCCTGTGTGCCGTTCAGTTAAGAGCGCCGTACACTTGCTCACCTGCTTTCACCTTTGGAACTCCTGATGCCTGCTAAGCCTGCGCCCAGCATTCTGAACACCGTCGAAGGTCAGCGGTTGACTGACGTTGATGCCGAGCGATGGCGCGAGTGGGGGCCTTATCTGAGCGAACGTCAGTGGGGTACGGTTCGTGAGGACTACAGCGCCGACGGCGATGCATGGAATTATTTCCCCCACGATCACGCGCGCAGTCGGGCGTATCGCTGGGGTGAAGACGGGCTTGCCGGATTCTCGGACAAGTCCCAGCACTGGTGCCTGGGACTTGGATTGTGGAATGAGCGCGACCCAATTCTGAAGGAGCGCTTGTTTGGGCTGAACAATGCTGAAGGCAATCATGGCGAGGACGTCAAAGAGCTGTATTTCTATGTCGATGGCGTGCCGAGTCATGCCTACATGCGCATGCACTACAAATATCCACAGGCTGCTTTTCCCTATGAGCAGCTGGTCAGCGAGAATGCGCGACGCGGGCTGGCCGATACCGAATACGAGATTCTCGATACTGGCGTGTTCGATGAAGACCGCTATTTCGATGTAGCCGTCGAATACGCCAAGCACCAACCCGACGACATCTTCATGCGCGTCACTGTGCACAATCGCGGTGATCAAGTGGCCCGTTTGCATGTGTTGCCGCAGCTTTGGGCGCGCAATATCTGGAGCTGGACCGAGAGCGCGGCGATGCCTTCGCTACGTCTTGAGGATCAACAGTTGGTGGCCGAACATCCCGAACAGGATGTCAAAGTGGCGAGTGCCTGGAGTAACGAAGCTGCATGTGAATGGCTGTTGTGCAACAACACCACCAATACCAACCGGCTGGGAGGCAATCCTGTAGTCGGGCCATTCAAGGACGGGATCAACGACTATCTGCTGGCTGGCAATGAACAGGCCATCGACCGCACTTCCGGCACCCGCGCCGCTGCGCACTTTTTACTCGACCTGGAAGGCCACGCCAGTCAGGTCATCTACCTGCGTTTCTGTCCGGCTGATGCAGCGGCGGTTGATGCAGAGGCGTTATTTACCCAGCGCAAAGCCGAGGCCGATGGCTTCTATGCGGCGCTGCAACATGAGTTGGCGGATGCCGATGCGCGCAATGTGCAGCGTCAGGCCTTGGCGGGATTGCTCTGGTCAAAGCAACTGTATTACTTCGATGTGAATTGCTGGCTCAATGGTGATCCGACACAACCAGCGCCCTCCCCCGAACGGGTCAATGTGCGCAACAAGCATTGGCGACACCTGTCGAATTTCGACATCGTGTGCATGCCGGACAAGTGGGAATACCCGTGGTATGCGTCTTGGGATCAAGCGTTTCAAGCGGTTGCTGTCGCGCTGATTGATACGGAATTCGCCAAGCAGCAATTGTTGATGCTGGTCCAGGATCGTTTCATGCACCCCAACGGTCAGCTGCCCGCTTATGAATGGCGCTTCGATGATGCGAATCCGCCCGTGCATGCCTGGGCGACCTGGCGGGTTTACAAGATGGAGCAGGCGCTCAAGGGTGAAGGCGATGCGGATTTTCTTGAGCGAATTTTCCACAAGCTGCTGCTGAATTTCTCCTGGTGGGTGAATCGTAAAGACGCCGAAGGCCGTAATCTTTTTCAGGGCGGATTCCTTGGGCTGGATAACATCGCCTTGTTCGACCGCTCGGCTGAGCTGCCGCCGGGTTATCAACTGGATCAGGCTGATGGCACCGCGTGGATCGCTGCGTATGCGCTGGACCTGATGCGTATTGCGTTGGAGTTGGCCAAGCGCAACGCGGCGTATGTGGATATCTCGGTGAAGTTTTTCGAACACTTCCTGTATATCGCCGGCGCGATCAACTCGGTTGACGATGATGCTGAAGGACTTTGGGACGAGCAGGACGGTTTCTTCTACGACATGTTGCGCAGCCCGAACGGCGAACGCGAGCCGGTGCGTTTTCGCTCCATTGTAGGCTTGATGCCGTTGTTCGCGGTGCAGGTTTTGGAACAACGTGAGCACGAAGGCTTACCGGGCCTGCGCGACCGGCTGCTGGCATTCCTGAAACACCGTCCTGACCTCGCCCGGCTGGTTTCGCGCTGGACAGAGCCGGGCAAGGGCAATCGCTTGCTGCTGGCGTTGCTCAGAGGCCAGCGCACCAAGGATTTGCTCAAGCGCATGCTCGACGAGTCGGAGTTCCTGTCCGAGTTTGGCGTGCGTTCCGTTTCCAGGGCCTATGCCGCCAACCCGTTCAAGATGCGCATGAATGGCGATTCGCTGTGTGCCGATTACCAGCCTGCGGAATCGCCTTCGCGGCTGTTCGGGGGTAACTCCAATTGGCGTGGCCCGCTGTGGATGCCGGTCAACTACATGCTGATCGAGTCGCTGCGGGAATTTCATCGCTATTACGACGAGAACTTCTCCATCGAGTTTCCGACTCATTCAGGCTATCTGGCATCGCTCGATGAAGTGGCCGATGAACTCAGCGCGCGTCTGACTCGCTTGTTTCTCAAGGATGAAAACGGCAGTCGGCCTTCGATGGCGGGTTATCCACAACTGCAAGCCGATCCGCAGAGCCGCGACTTGCTGTTGTTCCACGAATACTTCCATGGCGAAACTGGACGCGGCTTGGGAGCGTCCCATCAGACGGGCTGGAGCGCGTTGGTTGCGCTGCTTTTGCAGCCGAAAAAATAGCGGCAAATCAGCACTCTGAAGCTGAATCTACAGCCATAAAAAAACCGACTTCAATGAAGTCGGTTTTTTCTGTTCAGAAAAACTTATGCACGTTTTTGGCTCATTAATGAGTAATCGAAATAAGCAGCAAAATTAAGGGGTTGGCAGGGTTTTTTGCAGTTTTTGCGAAAACGGTGCACAGGTTATCCACAAAATCAGACCGCCGCTTTTTCGGTGCTCGTCGTCGGTGCAGCCACCGAGCCCATGGCCACCTGCGTCGCTTCGTTCCAGGCCTGCACGCGGTCATTCAACGCAGCAATGGCGCGCGGTCCTGTGCCCTCGGCGTACATGGGTGTGCCGATCACAACCTGGATCGTGCCGGGCTTTTTCGCCCAGCCTTCTTTCGGCCAATACCTGCCAGCGTTATGCGCAATCGGCAGCACCGGCAGATCAGCGTTGACCGCCAAGGCAGTGCCGCCTCGGGAAAACTTGCCGACCTGACCAAACGGCACGCGTGTGCCTTCGGGGAAGATCAATACCCAGACGCCATCCTTGAGCAGCTCATGACCCTTCTTGGCGATTTCCTTCAGCGCTGCCTTGGGGTTCTCGCGATCAATGGCGATAGGTCGCAGCATGGCCATGGCCCAGCCAAAGAACGGTACGTAGAGCAATTCACGCTTGAGCACCTGGCTCAGAGGCTCGAAATGCGCGGACAGGAAGAATGTTTCCCACGTGCTCTGGTGGTTGGAAATGATCACGCAGGGCGTTGCCGGGACATTTTCCTGGCCGATCACTTCGACGCGAATGTTGAGAAATACCCGCGTGAGCCACAATGCGCAGCGGCACCAGTACACATTGATGAAACGATAGCGTGCGCGAAACGGCAGGAACGGCGCGATAAAGAAACTCAAGGTGCACCACAGCAGCGAACTGGTGCCCAGCAGCAGGTAAAAGACAAAGGTTCTGATTGCCTGCATGATCGACATAGCTACTTTTACCGTACGGGACTAATGCCCGCTCAATGAAGCGGACCGCTATTGGTTCTGCGGAGCGCTCTTGTGGATAAGTTCTGCGGCAACTGCCGCCAGATCGTCAAAAACCAAAGTACCCGTGGGCAGCGTTCCAGCCAGCGTCTTGCTGCCCTTGCCGGTCTTGACCAGAACCGGTTGAGAGTCGACGGCCAGCGCGGCCTGCAGGTCACCGCTGCTGTCACCTACAAACCATATACCCGCCAGATCCACAGCGTAGTGATTTGCGATGGTCTGCAACATGCCCGGCTTGGGCTTGCGGCAAGCGCAGCCTTCGTCCGGGCCATGTGGGCAATAAACGATCAAACCGACTTCACCGCCCTGCCCGGCCACGAGTTCACGCAAGCGCGCATGCATGGCATCGAGGGTGGCAATGTCGTAATAGCCCCGGGCGATGCCGGACTGGTTAGTGGCGACTGCCACCGTCCAGCCGGCCTTGCTCAGTTGTGCAATCGCTTCGATCGATCCGGGGATCGGAATCCACTCCTGCACCGACTTTATGTAACTGTCGGAGTCATGATTGATGACTCCGTCGCGATCAAGGATCAACAGCTTCACGATTGGCCCCTTAGCGATCAACCCAGCAGCGAGATATCCGCAACGCCCAGGAACAGCCCGCGCAGACGTGCCAGCAACGCATAGCGGTTGGCCCGCACGCTGGCGTCTTCGGCGTTGACCATCACCGCTTCAAAGAACGCGTCGACCGGTTCACGCAAGGCCGCCAGACGTGCCAGGGTTTCGCTGTACTGACGCGCTGCGGCCATAGGCGCGACGGCCTGGTCCGCTTGCTGGATCGCCGAGTACAAGGAGAACTCGTTAGCATTGTCGAAGTACTTGGGCTCAACCGTCTGAGCGATTTTGCCTTCGGCTTTGCTCAGCAAATTGGAAACGCGCTTGTTGACCGAGGCCAACGCTGCCGCTTCAGGCAATTTGCGGAACGCCTGAACGGCTTGCACGCGCTGATCGAAATCGAGTGCCGAACCCGGTTGCAGGGCACGTACCGACAGGTAAACCGCAACTTCGACACCTTCGTCTTCGTAACGGGCACGCAGGCGGTCGAAGATGAACTCCAATACCTGCTCGGCAAGACCGGCCGGCTTGATCTTGGCGCCGAACTGATTGACCGCGAATTTCACGGTTTCGATCAGGTCCAGATCCAGTTGTTTCTCGATCAGGATGCGCAGAATGCCCAGCGCCGCGCGACGCAGTGCATACGGGTCTTTGCTGCCAGTCGGCAACATGCCGATGCCGAAGATCCCGACCAGGGTGTCGAGCTTGTCCGCGATGGCAACCGCAGCGCCGGTCAACGTGGTCGGCAGTTCTGCGCCCGCGCCACGCGGCATGTACTGCTCGTTGAGCGCCAGAGCGACATCTTCTGCTTCGCCGTCGGCCTTGGCGTAGTAATAACCGGCAACGCCCTGCATCTCAGGGAATTCGCCGACCATTTCGGTCGCCAGATCGCACTTGGACAGCAGCCCGGCGCGTGCGGCGCGTTGTGCATCGCCGCCAATGCGTGGGGCAATGAATGCCGCCAGTTTGGCAACACGCTCGGCCTTGTCGAAAACACTGCCCAACTGCGCCTGGAACACGACATTCTGCAGGCGCTGGTTGAAAGTCTCCAGCTTCTGTTTTTTGTCCTGCTTGAAGAAGAACTCGGCATCGGTCAGACGTGGGCGAACGACTTTCTCGTTACCCAGGACGATCTGCTGCGGGTCCTTGCTTTCGATGTTGGCGACCGTAATGAAGCGCGGCAGCAATTTACCGTCAGCGTCCAGCAGGCAGAAATACTTCTGGTTGTCCTGCATCGTGATGATCAAGGCTTCTTGCGGTACTTCGAGGAAGCGCTCTTCAAACGAACACACCAGCGGCACTGGCCATTCGACCAGCGAGGTCACTTCGTCCAGCAGGCTTGGCGGCACGATAGCGGTGCCTTCGTGCTGAGTCGCCAGCTCTTCGACGCGCTTGATGATGATCTGGCGACGTTCGTTGAAGTCGGCCAGCACATACGCTGCGCGCAGGTCAGTGAGGTAGCTGGCGGGCGAATTGATGCGCACGCTTTGCGGATGATGGAAGCGGTGCCCACGGGATTCGCGACCGGAAGTCTGGGCCAGGATCGTGCAGTCGATCACTTGATCGCCGAACAACATGACCAGCCATTGGGTCGGACGCACGAACTCTTCCTTGCGAGCACCCCAGCGCATGCGCTTGGGAATCGGCAAGTCGTTCAGCGAGTCTTCAACGATGGTTGGCAGCAGGCTGGCTGTCGCTTTGCCAGCGATGCTCTGGCTGTAGCGCAGCTTCGGGCCGCTCTGATCGATTTCGCTCAGATCAACGCCGCACTTCTTGGCGAAACCCAATGCAGCCTGGGTCGGATTGCCTTCAGCATCGAACGCCGCCTGACGTGGCGGGCCATCGAGGTTGACGCTGCGATCCGGTTGTTGGGTCGCCAGATCGGTGATCAGCACAGCCAGACGACGCGGCGCGCCGTAGGCCTGTTTGGCGCTGAACGTCAGACCTGCGGCGAGCAAGCCCTTTTCGATACCGGCCAGAAATGCATCGGCCAAGGTGTTGAGCGCTTTTGGCGGCAGCTCTTCGGTGCCCAGTTCAACCAGGAAATCTTGAGCACTCATTGTTGCGCCTCCAGCTTAGCCAACACTTCATCACGTAGATCGGGCGGTGCCATCGGGAAGCCCAGCTTGGCGCGGGCCATCAGATAAGCTTGCGCAACCGAGCGGGCCAGGGTGCGCACACGCAAAATGTATTGCTGACGCGCGGTGACGGAAATCGCCCGTCGCGCATCCAGCAGGTTGAAGGTGTGCGATGCCTTCAGGACCATCTCATAGCTCGGCAGCGGCAACGGCTGATCCAGTTCGATCAGGCGCTTGGCTTCGCTTTCATAGAAATCGAACAGTTCGAACAGCTTGTCGACGTTCGCGTGTTCGAAGTTGTAGGTCGATTGCTCCACTTCGTTCTGGTGGAACACATCGCCATAAGTCACGCGCCCGAATGGACCGTCAGCCCAGACCAGGTCATAGACCGAGTCGACGTTCTGCAGGTACATGGCCAGACGTTCCAGGCCGTAAGTGATTTCGCCGGTCACCGGGTAGCATTCGATGCCGCCCGCTTGCTGGAAGTAGGTGAACTGCGAGACTTCCATGCCGTTGAGCCAGATTTCCCAGCCCAGACCCCAGGCGCCCAGAGTCGGCGATTCCCAGTTGTCTTCGACGAAACGCACGTCGTGGACCAGCGGGTCCAGGCCGACATGCTTCAGCGAGCCCAGGTACAACTCCTGGAAGTTGTCCGGGTTTGGCTTGAGCACCACCTGGAACTGGTAGTAATGCTGCAAGCGGTTAGGGTTTTCGCCATAACGGCCATCTGTAGGACGACGGCTTGGCTGTACGTAGGCTGCGTTCCAGGTTTCCGGGCCGACGGCGCGCAGAAACGTGGCAGTGTGGAAAGTGCCGGCGCCTACTTCCATATCGTAGGGCTGAAGTACCACACAACCTTGCTCGGCCCAGTATTGCTGGAGGGCGAGGATCAAGTCTTGGAAGGTACGCACGGCTGGCGTAGGCTGGCTCACGAAATTCACCTGTACTGGGGCTGCGATTTAAAGAGCGGGAGTATACCCGATTCGGCCGCGCCTCCACCCTTGGGAGCCCTATGGCACGCTGCTTTTGGTGCAACAATGACCCTGTTTACATCGATTATCACGATCTGGAGTGGGGCGTACCGCTGCGCGATGCGCAGAAGCTCTTCGAGTTGCTTTTGCTCGAAGGGTTCCAGGCGGGCCTTTCGTGGATCACGGTTCTGAAGAAACGCCCGCGTTATCGTGAGGTCATGTTCGGCTTTGACGTGCAGCGTGTCGCCGACATGACGGACGCCGAGATCGAAGCGCTGATGCTCGAACCGGGCATCATTCGCAACCGCCTGAAACTCAACGCCGCGCGCCGCAACGCCAGAGCCTGGTTGGCGTTGGACAATCCGGTGGAGTTTCTCTGGTCCTTCGTCGGCGGGCAGCAGAAGGTCAATCACTTCAAGGATCGCAGCGAGGTTCCAGCGATCACGCCGGAGGCCGAAGCCATGAGCAAAGCCCTGAAAAAGGCCGGCTTCACGTTCGTCGGACCGACCATTTGTTATGCGTACATGCAGTCCAGCGGCATGGTCATGGATCACACCATCGACTGTGATCGCTACGCGGTTCTGACCCGCTGATGGTTACAATGGCCGCCTTGAGATTTAGGGAGTGATCTGTGGAAAAGTTTAAAGGCGCCCTGATGGTGGGCGCATTGCGCCTGTTTGCCCTGCTGCCGTGGCGCGTTGTGCAGTGGGTCGGCACCGGCATTGGCTGGCTGATGTGGAAACTGCCGAACCGCTCCCGTGAAGTGGCGCGGATCAACCTCGCCAAGTGCTTCCCGGAAATGGACGCCGCCGAACGCGAGCGTCTGGTCGGGCAGAGTCTGATGGACATCGGCAAGACCCTGACCGAAAGCGCCTGCGCCTGGATCTGGCCGGCCCAGAAATCCATCGATCTGGTCCGCGAAGTCGAAGGCCTCGACGTGCTCAAGGAAGCGCTGGCGTCCGGCAAAGGCGTGGTGGGCATCACCAGCCACCTGGGCAACTGGGAAGTGCTCAATCACTTCTATTGCAGCCAGTGCAAACCGATCATTTTCTATCGGCCGCCAAAGCTCAAGGCGGTGGACGATCTGCTGCGCAAACAGCGCGTGCAACTGGGCAACCGCGTCGCCGCGTCCACCAAGGAAGGCATTCTCAGTGTCATCAAGGAAGTGCGCAAAGGCGGCTCGGTGGGCATTCCGGCTGATCCGGAACCTGCGGAATCGGCGGGTATCTTCGTGCCGTTTTTCGCCACTCAGGCCCTGACCAGCAAGTTCGTGCCCAACATGCTGGCGGGCGGCAAAGCGGTCGGCGTGTTCCTGCACGCCATGCGCCTGCCGGATGGTTCAGGCTACAAAGTCGTCCTCGAAGCCGCGCCGGAAGCGATGTACAGCACCGACGCCGAAACCTCGGCGGCAGCCATGAGCAAGGTCGTCGAGAAATACGTGCGTGCGTATCCGAGCCAATACATGTGGACGATGAAACGCTTCAAGAAGCGCCCTGCCGGGGAAGCCCGCTGGTATTGAAAGCCGCCACCCGGCTCAACGCGACCCGCAGCAACCGCAGGACCGGCTTTAGCCGGGAGGCCGTTATATGCCAAAGCTTACATCTTGGTGTTGAACGCGGCTCGCGGCTGAAGCCGCTCCTACGGGGCGGCCCGGCGGAGAAGTCAGGGGCGCCCATAGGACCGGCTTTAGCCGGGAGGCTGTTATATGCAAAAGCATGCATCTTGGTGTTGAACGCGGCTCGCGGCTGAAGCCGCTCCTACGGGGCGGCCCGGCGGAGAAGTCAGGGGCGTTAAAAAAAACTCAACCCCACCTGAAACAGCCGCTCCACATCGCGGATGTATTTTTTATCCACAAGGAACAGGATCACGTGGTCGCCCGAGGCGATCACGGTGGCGTCGTGGGCGATGATCACCTCGTCGGCGCGGATAATGGCGCCGATGGTGGTGCCCGAGGGCAGCGCGATGTCCTTGATGGCCTTGCCGATCACCTTGCTGGATTTGGCGTCACCATGGGCCACGGCCTCGATGGCTTCGGCTGCGCCCCGGCGTAGCGAGTGAACGCTGACGATATCGCCCCGCCGTACATGGGTCAGCAAGGTGCCGATGGTCGCCAGTTGCGGGCTCACCGCGATATCGATTTCCCCGCCCTGCACCAGATCGACGTAAGCCGGGTTGTTGATGATGGTCATCACCTTGCGCGCGCCCATGCGCTTGGCCAGCAGCGACGACATGATATTGGCTTCGTCGTCGTTGGTCAGCGCCAGGAACAGATCGGTGTTGGCGATGTTCTCTTCCATCAACAGATCGCGGTCCGAGGCGCTGCCTTGCAGGACTACAGTGCTGTTGAGGGTTTCCGAAAGGTAGCGGCAGCGCGCCGGGTTCATCTCGATGATCTTGACCTGATAGCGACTTTCGATCGCTTCGGCCAGACGTTCGCCGATGTGCCCACCGCCGGCAATGACGATGCGTTTGTAGTTCTCATCCAGCCGGCGCATCTCACCCATCACCGCGCGAATGTCAGCCTTGGCGGCAATGAAGAACACTTCGTCGTCGGCTTCGATGACGGTATCGCCCTGAGGCAGAATCGGCCGGTCGCGACGGAAGATCGCCGCCACGCGCATGTCGACGTTGGGCATGTGTTCGCGCAGTTGGCGCAATTGCTGACCTACCAATGGCCCGCCGTAATAGGCCTTCACTGCCACCAGTTGCGCCTTGCCGCCGGCGAAGTCGATCACCTGCAAAGAGCCTGGGTATTCGATCAGGCGCTTGATGTAGTTGGTGACCACTTGCTCGGGGCTGATCAGCACGTCCACGGGAATCGCGTCGTTGTCGAACAGCCCGGCGCGCGTCAGGTAAGCCGCCTCGCGCACCCGGGCGATTTTGGTCGGGGTGTGAAACAGCGTGTACGCCACCTGGCAGGCGACCATGTTGGTCTCGTCGCTGCTGGTCACGGCCACCAGCATGTCAGCATCCTCGGCGCCAGCCTGACGCAATACGGTCGGGAACGAGCCTCGGCCCTGCACGGTGCGGATATCCAGGCGGTCGCCCAGATCACGCAGCCGATCGCCGTCGGTGTCGACCACCGTGATGTCGTTGGCTTCACCGGCCAGATGTTCCGCCAGCGTCCCGCCGACCTGTCCTGCGCCGAGGATGATGATTTTCAATCAGGTGCTCCTTGAAGCGGTTACCGCAAGACCCGTAGGACCGGCTTTAGCCGGGAGGGCTGCATCCAGATAACAGCAATGCGGCGGATTTGCCGGCCTCTTCGCGGCTAAAGCCGCTCCTACGGAAATGATGCGTGGCCTGTTAGCGCAGCATCACGCCGCAATCTTGATCAGTTTGGCGTAATAAAACCCGTCGTGCCCGCCTTCCTGCGCCAACAATTGGCGGCCGTGGGGCTGTTTCAGGCCGGGGGGTTGTTGACCGAGTTGCCCGGCGATGTCCAGCTCCCGCGCGCCGGAAGTGCGGGCGAGGAAGGCGGCGATGACTTCGGTATTTTCCATCGGCAGCGTCGAGCAGGTGGCATATAAAAGTACGCCGCCAACCTGCAAGGTCGGCCACAGCGCGTCGAGCAGCTCGCCTTGCAGCGTCGCCAGGGCCGGAATGTCGTCAGCCTGACGGGTCAGCTTGATGTCCGGATGGCGACGAATCACGCCGGTTGCCGAACAAGGCGCGTCGAGCAGGATGCGATCAAACGGCTTGCCGTCCCACCATTGCGTGGTTTCCCGGGCGTCGGCAGCGATCAATTCGGCGCTCAGGCCAAGACGGGCGAGGTTTTCCCGCACGCGCACCAGACGCTTGGCTTCCAGATCCACAGCGACCACACCGGCCAGCGCCGGTTGGACTTCCAGCAAATGGCAGGTTTTGCCGCCGGGTGCGCAGCAGGCATCGAGCACGCGTTGACCGGGCGCCAGCTCCAGCAGATCGGCGGCCAGTTGCGCGGCTTCGTCCTGCACGCTGATCCAGCCCTCGGCAAAGCCCGGCAGGTTGCGCACATCGCAGGGTTCAGTCAGCAAAATGCCGTCCTGGCTGAACGTGCAGGCGTTGGCTGCAATGTCGGCGGCGGCCAATAGCTGCAAATATTGATCACGGCTGTTATGCCGACGATTGACCCGCAGGATCATCGGCGGATGCGCGTTGTTGGCGGCGCAGATCGCTTCCCAGTGTTCCGGCCAGGCGGCTTTCAAGGCCTTTTGCAGCCAGCGCGGGTGAGAAGTACGCACCACCGGATCATGTTCCAGCTCGGCCAACAGCGCTTCGCTTTCCCGTTGGGCGCGGCGCAATACGGCGTTGAGCAAGGCCTTGGCCCAAGGCTTTTTCAGCTTGTCGGCGCAACCGACGGTTTCACCGATGGCGGCGTGGGCGGGAATGCGCGTGTAGAGCAGCTGATACAAACCCACCAGCAGCAATGCTTCGACGTCGGCATCGGCGGCCTTGAAAGGTTTTTGCAGCAGTTTTTCTGCCAGCGCCGACAGCCGTGGCTGCCAGCGGGCGGTGCCGAATGCGAGGTCTTGCGTCAGGCCGCGATCACGAACTTCGACTTTATCCATCTGGGTCGGCAGCGAACTGTTCAGCGAAGCTTTGCCACTGAGCACAGCTGCCAGCGCCTTGGCGGCGGCCAGACGCGGGTTCATTGACCCGCTACCGGTTGGCCGAGCACGGTGCCGACGGCGAATTTCTCGCGGCGACTGTTGAACAGATCAGTGAAATTCAGCGGCTTGCCGCCGGGCAGTTGCAGGCGGGTCAGGCGCAAGGCGCCTTCGCCACAGCCGACAATCAGACCGTCCTTGCTGGCGGCGAGAATTTCACCCGGCGCGCCCTGCCCTTCGGCAATGCTGGCGGCCAGCACTTTCAAGGCTTCGCCATTGAGTGTGCTGTGGCAGATTGGCCACGGATTGAAAGCGCGCACCAGTCGTTCAAGCTCAACGGCCGGACGATTCCAGTCGATGCGTGCTTCGTCTTTGTTCAGTTTGTGGGCGTAAGTGGCGAGGCTGTCGTCCTGCACTTCGCCGACCAGCGAACCGTCGGCCAAACCGGCAATGGCTTGCAGAACCGCCGGTGGGCCGAGTTCGGCAAGACGATCATGCAGCGTGCCGCCCGTGTCTTCGCCGGTAATCGGCGTCACCGCCTTGAGCAGCATCGGGCCGGTGTCCAGACCCAGTTCCATGCGCATCACGGTCACGCCGCTTTCTGCATCGCCCGCTTCCACGGCCCGCTGAATCGGCGCGGCCCCACGCCAGCGCGGCAGCAGCGAGGCATGACTGTTGATGCAGCCCAGACGCGGGATATCCAGCACCACTTGCGGCAGGATCAGACCATAAGCAACCACCACCAGCAGATCCGGCTTGAGCGCCGCCAGTTCGGCCTGGGCCGCTGCATCGCGCAGGGTCGGCGGTTGCAGCACCGGGATGTCATGTTGCAAGGCGAGCTGCTTGACCGGGCTGGGCATCAGCTTTTGTCCACGACCTGCCGGGCGATCAGGCTGGGTGTAGACGGCGATGATCTGGTAAGGGCTGTCGAGCAAGGCCTTGAGGTGTTCGGCGGCAAATTCGGGGGTGCCGGCGAAGACGATGCGCAGTGGCTCAGTCATGGGCTTCTCGTAGGGAAAGGGGTGATCTGTGGGACCGGGGTCGCTCTGCGGAGCGCGATCCGGTTGTAAGAGCGGCTTTAGCCGCGAGGATGCCCTCCCGGCTAAAGCCGGTCCTACGGCCGAATCGCCAGCGACTTCAAGCGTTCTGCTTGTGCAGTTTTTCCAGCTTCTTCTTGATCCGGTCGCGCTTGAGGTTGGACAGGTAATCGACGAACAGTTTGCCGTTCAGGTGATCGCATTCATGCTGGATGCATACCGCCAGCAGACCTTCGGCGACTTCCTCGTACGGCTTGCCGTCACGATCCAGGGCCTTGATGCGGATTTTCTGCGGGCGGTCGACGTTCTCATAGAAGCCTGGCACCGAAAGACAGCCTTCCTGATACTGGTCGACTTCGTCGGTCAGGGTTTCGATCTGCGGGTTGATGAAAACCCGTGGCTCGCTGCGGTCTTCGCTGAGGTCCATGACCACGACGCGCTTATGCACATTGACTTGCGTTGCAGCAAGACCGATGCCTGGCGCTTCGTACATGGTTTCAAACATGTCGTCGACCAACTGGCGAATGCCGTCGTCCACCTCAGCCACAGGTTTGGCGATGGTGCGAAGGCGCGAATCGGGAAATTCGAGGATGTTTAAAATAGCCATATACGTAAGAGCTGCACTTGTAGGGTAAAGTCAAAATCGGCTGCCGGGCTTGAGACGTCGAAGCGGAGCAACCAGTTTTTTGAAACCGAGCCTGATGGGGCTCTATGTTCACGCAAAGCAACATGATAAAGGGATTCACTGCATGAGGAAATCACTACTCGCCCTGCTGCTGTTGGCCTCGACCGGTCTTGTGCAGGCGCAAGTGCAACTCAGGGAAGGCCATCCGGAGCGTTACACGGTTGTCGCAGGTGACACGCTTTGGGACATTTCCGGCAAATTTCTCAGCGAACCATGGAAATGGCGCGAGATCTGGAGAGCCAATCCGCAGATTCACGACCCCGATCTGATCTATCCCGGCGATTCGCTATCGTTGGTCTATATCGACGGCCAGCCGCGCATCGTGCTCAACCGGGGCGAATCCCGTGGCACGATCAAACTCTCGCCGAGCGTACGCAGCACGCCCATGATCGAGGCCATCCCGAGTATTCCGCTGGGCGCGATCAATGCGTTTCTGCTCAGCAACCGCATCGTCGATGATCCCGCGCAGTTTGATGAAGCCCCTTACATCGTTGCCGGCAACGCCGAGCGCGTGCTCAGCGGCGTGGGCGATCGAATCTACGCCCGAGGCACGGTCGACCCGGCGCATCCGGTGTATGGCATCTTCCGTCAGGGCAAGACGTACACCGATCCGGTGACCCAGGAAGTGCTCGGTATCAACGCCGACGACATCGGCGGTGGCGAAATAATTGCGACAGAAGGTGACGTATCGACCCTGACGCTACGCCGTGCCGTTCAGGAAGTGCGCCTGGGCGATCGTTTGTTCGTCAGTGAAGAGCGCGCGATCAATTCGAGCTTCTTGCCGAGTGCGCCCAAGACCAACATCGATGGTTTGATTCTTGATGTCCCGCGTGGCGTCACGCAAATCGGCGTATTTGACGTGGTCACGCTGGACAAGGGCAAGCGCGACGGCCTGGAAGAAGGCAATGTCCTGGCCATCTTCAAAACCGGCGAGATGGTCCGGGATCGCATCACCGGTGAACAAGTCAAAATTCCTGATGAGCGATCCGGATTGCTGATGGTTTTCCGAACCTACGACAAACTCAGCTACGGTCTGGTTTTGCATGCCAACCGATCTTTGGAGATTATGGACAAGGTCCGCAACCCCTAGCCACATGTTGCAGAATTGATACAAATTCTGGTTGAAAACCAACAGTTATCAAATAGTTGTCAACAGAGTTATCCACAGGTTGGCCCGCCGCCGAGGTGGGCTACAGATCAAGGAAGATCTCATGCCGCTGTTCGAAAAAGCTGCCTCTTCGCCTGCTGAACTTGAAGCGCGCCTGCGCTTGCACCGCTTGCCGGAGGTCGGCCCCAAGCGTTTTCGTAAGCTTATTGATGCATTCGGTTCCGGCTCCTCGGCCCTGTCCGCGCCGGCCAGTGCATGGCGCGCATTGGGCCTGCCATCGGCCTGTGCCGAGGCGCGACGCGAGCCCAGTGTTCGCGATGGCGCAAGCGCTGCATTGGTCTGGCTGGAGCGTCCGGGCCAGCATCTATTGATGTGGGACGCTCCGGAGTACCCGGCCTTACTCGCGGAAATTCCCGATCCACCCCCGCTGCTCTTCGTCGCAGGCGACCTCGCAATTCTGGAACGCCCGCAACTGGGCATGGTCGGCAGTCGTCGCGCGTCGCGCCCCGGACTGGATACCGCAGCGGCTTTCGCGCGCAGCCTGGCGGGCGCCGGATTTGTGATTACCAGCGGTCTGGCGCTGGGCATCGACGCCGCCGCGCACCAAGGCGCGCTGGATGTCGGCGGCGCGACAGTCGGCGTACTCGGCACCGGCCTCGAAAAACTTTATCCACAGCGCAATCGTCAGTTGGCCGCGAGGATGGCCGCCGAAGGTAGCGCGGTGGTTTCCGAGTTCCCATTGGATGCCGGACCGGTCGCCAGCAACTTCCCGCGACGCAACCGGATCATCAGCGGTTTGTCCCTTGGCGTGCTGGTGGTCGAGGCCAGTGTCGCCAGCGGCTCGTTGATTACGGCGCGGCTGGCGGCTGAGCAAGGGCGTGAGGTGTACGCCATTCCCGGCTCGATTCATCACCCCGGCGCCCGGGGCTGCCATCAGCTGATCCGAGATGGCGCGGTGCTGGTGGAAACGGTCGAGCACATTCTCGAAGCCTTGCGCGGCTGGCAGGTTCAGGCGCCTGCCTGCACGTCGCCTGAACCCCAGACCACGCCGCGCCATCCGCTGCTCGCGCTGCTTTACGCGGCGCCGCAGACCAGCGAAGCGCTTGCAGTGTCCAGTGGCTGGCCGTTGCCCAAAGTCCTGGCGGCGTTGACCGAGCTTGAGCTGGACGGGCATATCGCCAGTGAAGCGGGACGATGGTTCGGCCGCGCGCGCTAAGGTTAAACTGCTCGCAGTATTTATCGGAGATGTAACCAATGGTCAGCAGTTG